>ERZ1292623.227-Hain-H51-01um-R1-227-length-63457-cov-161_pt1 | contig 63457 bp, 70 predicted proteins | sample MGYA00564398_ERZ1292623 | MGnify/ENA primary metagenome ERZ1292623 (study PRJEB36523, sample SAMEA6512633) | groundwater metagenome | collected 2019-01-07 | study: AquaDiva: Metagenomics assemblies of 32 groundwater samples
GGTATACGCCGTCTTTGTATAGATCAAGATCTTGCGCGAGCCCAATCTCATGGAGGGATCCAATCATGTGGTCGCTGGTCGGGTCCCTCCGTGTCTTCCGATCCATCCCTTCAGCCAGTGCAATCTCATACCCCTGCGACATGGCGAAGAGTATGAGTTTCGCGATCGCGAGAGAAAATTCGCAGCGTGCGGTTCTGAGTGTGAGTGCCATAGGGTTAGGCTCCGTTATCGCTTCGGCTGAGTTCATACAACGTGGTGGTTCCGGCCCCTGTGGTCACGGCCCGCAACGTGATCGTGTCTTCCACATTGTTCAGGGTAAAGTCCCCGTTAAGTTTCATATTCCCGGTGCCGTCTTTGAAGACCACATCGCGGGCGCTATTCACCGCACGGAAGGTGGTGATCGAGCCGTCTTGCAACCCATTGATCGTGTCGAGATCGTCCGTGGCGGCTGCCGCCTCCGTGTCGACGAGGACTGTCCCGGTGTTCAGCATGACGGTGAGGACCCCAGTGGCAATCGTGCGCGCGGCGACGGTGGCCCACGACCCCCCGCCCGTGGTCGGCCACATATTGGTCGTGGGGTCGCAGGTGTTCCCGTAGATCACGGTCTTCCCGACATTCGTGACCCCGTTCACAAAGATCGCCCCCTGCGTGGTCACTCCGGAAATGTTGCAGGACTTGAAGACGTTGTTGGAAATGAGGCCTGTGTAATCTTGAATGAACAGCCCCGTGTCCTCAACATCCTCGATGCTGTTGTGACTGACTGTGGCCGTGAGGACGTCACTGAACGTCGCGTTGAGCACAACATTAATCCCCACAGCCGCCCCCGTTCCGCTGTTGAAGACCCCGTCGATACGATTCCCTGTGCACATAAATGTTTGGAGCGCGGTACCCGCCCCCGAATCAATCCCGCGAATCGTGGAGGCGGATGTACCGATCACGTTTCGAATGACGTTGTTGGCCACAGTCGCGGAGAGCGATCCTGATGCCCCGCAGACGATGCCTCCTGTGCGCGTGTTGAGGACGGTGTTGCACAGGATGATGTTATCCCCGTTGGTCGACGAGGTGATGCCAAGCGCACCGCACGTATCGATCGCGTTGTTCGTGATGAGCGCCGGGCCAATATGTGAAACGATGTTAATGCCACTCTGATCCACTCGACGAATGTTGTTTCCGGTAATGATGAGATTTTTAATCGTGTTCCGTGCTCGAATCCCATGTTCTGCCCCAGAAGACACGCCGACCGCCCGTGTGACCGTGTCGATCACGTTGTTGGCGATCACCACATGACTCGCGGAGTCCACAACGATCCCTTCCCCATGCACACAGAACGCGGTACGGAGGACCCCTGCGGCCATATCGACGGCCGTGATGTTCGTGATGATATTGTTGCTAATGACAATGTTGTTCACAGACTTCGCGTAGGTCACCACAGTGATCGCAGTGGCCACGGCTGGAATCGCCACGACGAGACCGGGATGGAACGAGATGGTTCCTCCCCCCGACACATCCGTGTCACCCACCGTGATGACATATTGGGTGGTGTCCCCTGCAAAGGTAATCAGGTCACCTTGGACCAGCGTCCCAGTTCCTGCTGCCGCAAGGGTGATGGTCCTACTCGTGAGACCATAGCCGGCCGCATCGGTCGTGGCGCCCACGGCCGTCGACGCTTGGGCATCATTGAGATCGTCCGCTACATTGGCATCACTATCTTCGACGGGGGCGATGTTCCCGATGACCCAGATGCCGTCGGCCATGCCCTTAATCGTATTGCCGGAAATGATAAACTCGCCACGTTGCGCGGGATGAGTGGCATCGTGCAAATTGATCCCCGGAGGACTGTAGATGAGGATGTTGGGAACATTTTCGATATTGTTCCCCGTGATGGTGAGCCCGCGCGCGTTCGTTTTCCCACGAATCGCGGATGAATAGTTATTCCGAAACGTGTTACCCGTAATGCTCGTAGCCCCATGCCGCGTGTAGACGTCAAACCCGGACCCCAGCCCGTTCCCGGTGTACTCACAACGCCCGCACCCTTGAATATAGTTGCCCGTGGCAATCAGGGTGCTCCAATCCAGAGGATCATCTTGTTCGACACCGGCCACCGCCGACACCGTGCCGTGATAGAAGCACGCCGGCATGTTGTACACATTCATCTCATAGCCCGAGCTCAGTGGTGCGGCGAACGGATCGCGCGTTTCGATGATCGTGTTGTTGGTGAGAAACATGCGCACGGCATCCACCCCTTGCACAGCATGGGCCTGCACCCCGTTCGCGGAAAACGCGTACCCGTTCGCCGGCATCACGATCCCTTGATAGGACGACACCCCGTCGTGGTAGTTTTGAACACTGCCGGCAAAATCTCGGAAGGTGTTGTTCGAAATGTGATATTCCGAAATGGATCCAGGGAACGCGACCGTCCCAGCCGCATAAATCGCAAGGCTAATGTGATTGATGAAGAGGCAATTCGCCACACGCACCATGAGTTTGTCTGTGTTCGCCGTCGCGACCACGAGTGAGCCCTTAATGGCGCCACCGACCGCGATCACCGTGGCCGCTCCGTTATAGACCTGCACACCCGTCTGGGTATTGGCGGGAGTGGCCCCCGCCCGAGTCGTCACCTGCCCCGCATAGTTGCCGTCAAACGTCAGATGCTCAAATTCGATCGTGAGGTTGTAACTGATGATGTTGAAGAGATAGCTCGTCCCGTCCGTATAGGTGGTACCGGCAGAATTATTTTTCTTCTTAATGATTGAGCCCGCCCCTTCACCAAAGAACACACAGTTTGTGGTGACGGTCGTAAAGTCGATGATGTAGGTGCCGGCCGGAATGAAGATGGCTCCTCCAATGGCGATCGCCGCGGTGAAGGCCGCAGTATCGTCGGTGGACCCGTCTCCAAGCGCACCGAGATCCTTCACATTGGTGATCTCGGCAAACCGCGCGGCGAGCGTGCGCGCGCTCGACGTACCGGTCGCGAGGACGCTGATCAGTGAACCCGTAGGGGTGCCCCCAATCGTGTAGGTGCCCGTGATGGTCCCCGACACCACAGGACTCGGAAGGGTGGCGGCCGTGAGCGTCAGTGATCCCGTCGACGTGCCAGAGAACACCGGATTGCTGATGGATGGGGTTGTGAGCACGGGGGCTGTGAGCGTTTTATTCGTCAGAGTTTCGGTCCCCGTGAGGGTCGCAAGGGTAAGACCGGACACGACGGGGAAGGTAACGGTCACGGCCGCCCCAAACGCAAGGGTCACACTGTAGGCCCCTGTGGTCGTAAAATTCCCCGCGAGCGCCAAACTCCCCACCGTGGTGGTCAGTGCCGTACCCCCGGTGTTGACGATCACCGCCTTCGCTCCAAAGCCCGTCATGGGGGGAAGCTTGTTGAACCCAGAGGCAATGTTCGAATACTCCGCGCGAATCAATGAGGACAGCCCTTGCGATCCGGTCACCGGAGCACCGGTTACGTTGTAGTAGTCATTCGCCATTAGCGTAGTCCTCGCCCCTTGCTATAGTGTGTGATGATGGAGTTCACATTGAACCCTGCGATGTAGTCTGTCCCACTCGTGATCGTGTATTGAATGTTCTCGGCCCGCCCGGTGACCCGTACGTTCGTCGGGGCCAAGGTGACCCCGTCCCACACGAAGGCATCCCATATGAATGAATCCCAAAAGGGAATGTCGATGAGACCCGTATCGTAGGAGACCGCTGGGGCCTGGCGCGTCTCGGGATTTCCATAATGAAGATTATACCCGAATTGAATCTCCGCGTAACTAAAACTTTGCATTTCAATGCTCGCCCGTCGGAATCGTTTTTTGACGCGAGGGCTCTTGATGTTGTTCCAGTTCAAGATCAGAAAGGCTCGAATATCCGACCCGTCGAATGAGGTCCCCTTGTCCATCCGGTAGACAAATCCCGAACTCGTCGCTCCACAGAAGACGCGTTCATCCTTCGTGACGGCGTAGCTCTCCCACGCACAGGACATGGCGTCCGCATACAGGGCTTTCGTGACCCCCGCGAACCGTCCATTGATGACCGTCATCAATAACGCACTCGCATCGTTGAACAGGATTCGATATTGGTTCTTGGTACGATTGACGACGGAGCACACCGTCTTGGTCCGTTGCAATTCGATATAATCCGAAATCTGAGTCGTGATCGTGGCTGACTTAAAATTCCCAAAATTTTGGGTCGTACGAAGATCGGTCACCCCCGCGGAATCGAGCCAGTAACTCTCATTGAGCAGTTGCCCTGTAAAGGCAATCCCCCCGATTCCCACGTTGAACCCGACAAGATTCCAGGTGCTCACTCCTGTGCCGTACAACATGAGGGTGTTGGATCGCGTGGTAATCCCGAGGGCGGCGGTGGTGGTCGTCCCGGGCTGATTGAGAAAGTTCGTGACCACGTCCCCACAGCCGATCTCACTCGACGTGGCTGCCGCGTTGGTCCACTGATAGGGCTGCCCAGGGGCACTGTGAATCGCGGAACTTCCAAAGGCAAAGAAGAGATGGAGTTTATGGATCTTGACGTGTGTGGGGTTATCGGTGACCGTCCCCGTCGTGATCGGGGCAAGCACCGTCCCGTCAAACTCGAACCCCCGGTTCACACCATCGCATCCGTACACACGAATGGTACTCGCTTGACTTGCAAAATTACCGATATCAAATTCGAATTGTCCCCCCACCGCCATCGTAATCGCGGTTGAGGCCCCAGAGAGGGTGAACGCTTCTCCACCCGTCGACGTTGCTGCACCACCGTCAAACTCGCTCCCAGTGGGAGTGTCAATGATGAATCGGCCAGCGGCCGTCCCTGCGGCCCAGGTCCCCGTCTGTGTCATGACGCGCTTGATATTGGCCGTTTCTCCACCCAGGGTTTCCGTGATGACATCGCCCTCCACAGGAGGGGTCGCATTGCCGGCCCCGCTCCCAAGACCAGCTGTGAAACTCACTTCTCGGAAGAACGGAACCAACGTCCATCCACTGGCGGAGGACTTGTAGAGTTCGACCAACGTGGCCCCAGCGTTGTCTCTGAACGCATAGACGGTTTCGGTCGACCCTGAAATATAGGAGACCACCCCGCGTACCGGGCCAGATCCAGGGACTTGACCGATGAGGGTGCGATAGTAGTCGGCGGCCAGGTTTTTATATTGGGCCGTGATTTTCGGGGTCAGGACGATCACCAATGGCTCGGACGTGGTGATGACCAGGGCCCCGACCTTGAGGACTTCGTAGACGAATGTGCCGACCACGGCCGTCAGCACCATGTAGTTCGAGGCCAGCGCAATCAGGATTCCTGTGGCACCCGAGGTGTCACCCGTGATGGTATTGCCTACGACGGGGACATTCGTGAGCGAAGAAAATTCTAAGATGGTAAATGCGGCTTTCGACGGTTCCGCTCGTCCATCATAGCGTTCGTACCCGTCAATGCGTCGATACCCGCCAGAGGCCACGGCTGAGACTTCAAAATTCTCCACATCACGCAGCACACCGGGATACATCTCGAGTGTCGGCGTGGAGAGATCCCACCCTCCCTTGAGGTAGACGGTGTCGTACTCCACGCGCTCGAATGTGGGTTCTGGAATCAGTCCCATTAGGCGAGTGCTCCGCCGGCCGTCACTTCGGTCAGTCGAGTGTTCTCCAACCGAGACATGAGGGGCCCGCCAAGCATCTGTGCCGCGCCGCGCACCTCGGGGGCGCTTTCAAACATCGCGTACTTCTCCATGGCCCCCGCGACGATGATGGGATAATACTGGGTCGGAAGACCGTACGGAATGTCCGCGTCCAATACCATGGTGGTCGGGATCTGATAATAGTCACCCGTCACCGTGTAGCCGGCGGCGGGGCAGACGAGGACAATCCCGTTGTCCGGGTGAATGCTGAAGACGGTCGGTTGCCGTTCTGTGGTTCGCAGTGCGCCGATATTGTAACTGTCTCGCCATTCCTTGTACGAGACATAGGTCATGTACACTTCAGAGACGGCCCCCGTGGCCGTCGTGTAGACCCGGAAGGTCTCACGATCCCACGAGGAGACGTCCCCGAGCGTAATGCCCATATTGGCGGCAGTATATTTTGTCTGTGAGGCGATGGTGGAGAACGAAAACCCGGGGGACTGCAGCATAAAGCCCCAGTTGGGGTACTTCATCTGCAGATCCATCCAGGCTTGATTGACCCAGGTTGTGAGCGCGCGAACCTCGCCCTCAGCCCCAATGATCGTGGACACGGGATCACCCGCGATCCCGACTTCGATGGCCGTGCGCTGAACGATCTCGAGGAAGTTCGTCGGGCTCTGAATCGACATGGGACCCCCTACGTTATGCCTGCTGCAGCAACCGAGTCAGCCACTCCACGCCCATCGGATTCTTGTCTTCGATGACACTGAAGGTACAGGTCGCGGTCACGATCCGGTCGACCAGGTTTCGGGTTTCTCCACCGGGGAGATCTTCCACCTGGGTCTGGATCGTGTCCATTTTCGACGTGGCGAGGACTTCGACATATTTCCGCTTCGTGATGAACGCTTGGCCGCGCGGGAGATAGCCCATCTGGGTCCACCCCTGGCGAAGCAACATCTCCGCTTTGACGCCGTTAATGCAAATGAGATCCGTACAGCGGGGGGAAAATTTCTCGTGGGAGCGATGAATGAGGATGGTCATCGGCTCCTCATTGAAGGCGAGCTTCTCAACATCCTTCTTCAGAAGCGGCCCTTCGGCAATGACAATTTCCGGGGTCCGCTCCAACTCGACTCCGAGGGGAGGCATGGTAATTTGTGGCTTCTGGGCCGGTGGAGCCTCGCGCGAATCAAACTCTTTGTGGAGTTGACTGGCCTTCTTGGTTCCACGCACTAGGGGTTCTGCGGTCGTTGTCATGACATCCTCCTCGGTGATGAATTGTTGCGGAATGGAATACAGTATTGTTATGACTTCTGGAACGTGAGTTCTAACGCATGAGTCTCATTACGCGCCCGGTCTGCGTAGGGGCCTGGGCCGAAGCCGTGTTGCTCAGCATAGTTGGCAAGGAGGCGTAGGTGGGTTGGAGAGTCCCGAACCATTCCCAACGCCTTATTGCACGGTTCACAAATCCATCCCCGAAATGTGCAGGTGGAGTGGTCGTGATCCCATACGACGTTCGTCGCTTCCCCGCACGCCTCGCACTGTGCCGGTTTGACTCTTCCTGCCAAAACCACCTTCTGTTGTCGCTTGTGGGCCGATCGCTTCTTGGATCGCTCATGCACAATGTGCATGGGTTTAGACCCACGAAGAGTCTGTTCATAACACGTATAACAGAACCCTTTAGCCTTGTGCTTTCGATCCGGATGACACAATGCCTTTCGCTCTTCTCGTGGGTGGGATCGGTTTTCAGCCCACCATTTGGCATGGTAACACTTCGCGCACAACCCTAACGCACGGTGTTTCTTCTTTGGGTGGCACAGCGGGACAACCCTCTCAACCTTGGGGCCAAGATTCTTCGTCGTCCAGTTGTCCATATAACACTGAGAACATAACCCTTTTGCGTGATGCTTTCGGCCGGGGTGACAGTCGGAGTTTCGGTTCTTCTTATTCACAGAACTTCCTCAAGGATAGTTGCGGGGGTACCGATATTGGCACCCCCGCTTCTATACTACCAACATTCACTCAACCCATCAAGCCACCTGAGGACGACTCGGAAGTTGTAAGCAATTTTGGATGGAATTTGTGTAACCCGTGGCCGCCCACGACGCCGTTCCGAGAACGATCGCTGTGGCAGACGCGGTGGCGCCGGCTTTCAGCACTTGGTAGGCAAACGGCACCATCGTGCTCGGAATGGCCGGGAACTGCGGGGCAGTGATGAAGTTGCCCAGCATATCCAACTTTTCAATCGGACCCTGAGACACAGCCACCACGCCGGCAATCAATCCGTAGACGGCCACTGCTCCTGATCCAGGAGTGTTGAGCACCGAAGCGCCACCCGGGATGGCCGGGAAGGCGAGACCCGTGGTCGCATCCAGCACCGGGGCGGCTTGGTTGGTGATCGCGGTTAAGGGGGTCTGAAACTTGCCATCGTTCACGGGAACAATGGTCACGGTCGTGGTCAGCGTGGATGTGGTCCCCGTGACGAGCGCGCCGTTGGTGAGTGAGGCCGTCAGCCCTCTGTGAGTAAGAATGTCCATTGTCTTCTCCTTGTGTGATCACCGGGTGGGACGGCCCACCCGGCGTCAGTTGTTATACGAGACTGGTTTGATCGAATCCACCGAGTGCGTTGAGCCCGACGTGGTTCGTGTTGGCCGCGTCGGCCAACGTGGTCCCGCCAATGAATGAGCCCGTGGTCGGGTTGAAGAGGGAGGCACCGAGGTACACCTTCCCCGCCGGCCGTACAGGCCATTTCACCCCAGCCAGGGTTGCCGCTGCGGTACCCATTTGGCTGGTGACCACACCCGCACTATCCACGTAGAACGCATACACGTTAAACGTGTTGATGAGGATCGTCCCCACCAGTGCCGGAAGAACCGTTGCCGCGGCGACTTTCACGAGGACGCCGTTGGCCACCCCGTACCAGTCCACCGCGCCAACCTTGGTCGTCACCGCGCCCACACTCGGGACGATCGTTGCACTGATGAAGGATTGACAAGACAGCAAATCGATCGTGGGTGCCAACACCAAACGATGGATATTGACGTCCCTGCGAATGCTCAGAGCGTTCAGAAGTCGGCTCAGTGTTTCTACCATGATGTAGTGACTTTCTTTCGGTTAAAAGTTCTGGGTCATTCCGTCAGCGATTAAACCAACGTCTTCACGCCAACAAATCCCACGGCCATCCAGCCGTTGTTCTCAACGGTGGCCGCCTTGTACCACATGGTACCGGCATAGCCCCTCTGCCCATGGGGATCGGATTTCGTCTTCTGGCCCGGGGCCAGGTAGGTCGGATCCAGTGCACTGGCACCACGCACGGCCAATTGGCTCCACGCGTCTTGTGCCACGACAATGAACGGGTATACGTCGATGGTGGCACCGGTCGTGCTGAACAACCCGGTTGTCCCGATCGCGGCTCCGCCGTTCTGCAACGACGGGAGGTCGGGTGACGTGAAGAACCGCATGCGCTCGACTGCACCGATCTCGTACTCCATCGGCTTGCCGCTGGCGTACTGTTCGCAGGGGATGAACCCCGGAAGATCACGAATGTCCGGCTCCATGTCCGTATGCACATAGAACGCGTACCCGCGGGAGACGGCGCTGGTATTGAAATCGGAGCTCGCCTTCAACATCGTGTTGACCGGCGTGCTGTGGTTCGCCTGCAAGGCCTTCGAAATCTTACGGGTCAAGCCGAGCGTGAGCCCGCCGTTGGTCGTCAGGATCGTGGTCCCTGTCCCGCCGAAGAACTGATTCGTGCATGCACGCAGCACGCCCCAGACGATGAGCTCGTTCACCAAGGTGACGCGCTCGCCGACCTGGCGAATCATTTCCGTCGGGATGTCATCCTCGTACAAGTCATAGGTCTTGTTCGTGAATGAGTAGAGGCACGAATACTGGACGATGACGGTCGTCACGTCCATCGGCACGATGCTCTCCGGGGGAGGCGTCACACCTTCTTGCACAATATGACCCTGCACGATCACCGCACCACGATCACCGTTCGCCGTGGGGAAGAACGTGTTCTGCGTGGTCGCGCTCGTCGCCGTGGCGCCGAACGGAAGGAACCGGCGAGACACGTACGTGTCGCTGGAATTCTTCGGCAGTTCGACCTGACGGCCCTGTCGGCTCAGGCACTCCTGAGGTACGGCATGTTTGAGGATTTGGCCCTTGAATTTATTGATCCGCCCCGCAGTGAGGGCGAACGTCTGTGTCCCAGTAGGCATTGTCTATTCTCCTTTAGTCATTGAACCCTGAATTGAACTCTTCTTCCAACGTCTTCCCCTTTGGTCGGGGTGGGGCTGGCGCATGCCCTTTTGATGGGGCCGCTTCCGCAAGTCGTTGGGCTCTCTCACTGACGACGGTTTCCACAGGGGCCGTCGCCACTTTCTTGGCCTGTGCCTTGAAGGTATCCAACGCTTTTGACGTCACGCGTGGATCCCATGATTGCAACACCGTGGTCTCATACACCGTCCCTTGGGCTTTGAGCCAGGTCCGGAAGGGAGTCTCTTGTGTGGGAGGTCCCACCACATTTTCCCAGTCCTCATGCCGGTCGGCCAGTCGTTCCAATGCAAACTTTTGCTCGATGGCCTTCCGTTCTTTTGCCACCCGGTTCTCAACGAGCGCCGTAATGCGCGTGTTCTCCGCTTCCTGGTCAATCACGACCGGAGCGGGTGAAGTGCCCTTGAACTTCCCGAACACCTTTGAGAGATCCCCGGCGAGTTTTGCGGCGATGTCAGGCATATCGGCAAACGATTCAAGGTCTTCAGGTTTCACCACAACTGGTTGCCCAACCGGGGTGGATTCCTGTAGAGCCTTGAGCGTCCGTTCAATACCTCCCAACTTCCCGAAGACATCCCCGCGAACCTTCTCCACGGCCGTCCGTGCGTCTTTGGCTCCGGAGAGATCTTCCAATACCTGCCGAAACTGGGCGTCGGTGATCTTCGCGTATTCTACTTCAGGTTCTGGAATGGGAGGTGCTTCGAACTCGACAACCTCAGCCGGGGGGGCCTCAACGGCCACGAGTTCTTCCGTCTCTTTTTCCAGGGTTCCAGTCTCCGTGGTCTCTTCTGCGAATCCTTCGGCGAACGACGCCTCAGCCTCAGCATCGGTTTGTTCACCAACCCGGAGTTCCTCTGACACCACTTCGTTCTCTGGTATCGCAACTTCAGCCATAAATTCCCCCTTCATCGCCGGCGCGTGAGCGTAGACGATATGTAAGTGGCCGTGTGAATAATTTCAGGCGGCCGAGCGAGCACTCCCCTTATCGAGGGGAGTAGTCTGGTGCGTCGTGTAATTTCGCTTCCTCAATCGTCCGGTACAAGTCGGCTTCGAGACCTAACACTGTGCGGATCTCCGCAATTCGTCCTCGAAGCTCATTTGACGCCGCCTCAGTTTGCGCACTTTCTAGTCGTACCCGGGCGGATTCAAGTCTGGTTTCTAGAAGTGATACTACTCGCCCCCAGGTGCCAGAGTTGAAGTCGGATGCTGTGAGAGTGTTCTCTAGCATGCGGTCGCATACCTCGCTTTTTTAGACGCGGATATTTTTGCGCGGGTTTCGTTGGAAACTATCCGCCCAACACAGTGGTTGTTTCCCATGGAGGCCTTGGATATTTTTGAGCGGGTCTCGGGGGTGACCACCCTCCCAACACCATGCCTATGACCCTTCATTGCTGCGGATATTTTTGCTCGGTGCTCGGGGGTAAATTTCCTACCTTTCAAGGCAGATGATATTTTCGAACGAGTTTCAAAAGAGACACTTTTTCCAACATTGCACGCCCTCAACAGTGCCATCTGCTCGGGGGATCGAATTTTTCCACTATTACCGATCGATATCTTTAATCGAGTTTCTGGGGAAACCGTCCTTCCAGTGCAATTTCCAGCCACCCGCAGGATGTTAAACGTGGGATTCAATATATCCAGAGCTTGTTGCTCATAGAACAGAATAGTGTCCACGTCACAGAAAAATAACACCTTAAAGATGAAGTCGGCCTCCCCATACTTATCAAAACTGTTCTGCAGATGGGGGGATCGATGAACCCCGTTGCGTAAATGCCACCAATGGGATAACTCGCGCGTATGTAAGTTCACAGAACTCCCCACATACCGCCCCCCGGTGGATTTCTGTGTGATGGTGTAGACTCCTGCATTCATATAATTTACTTTATCACACTTGACTAAACGCTTTTCCGTTCTCGGCCTTCCCTGGGCTCTGGGTCGGAGGTTTCATCAACGCATCCGCTGACGGCGTGTGATGCGTCCGAAGGGTCAGCCCCGCGTCGAGCGTGGCCAGCTCTTTTTGCGCTTGGATTTTCATCGCGGTGTCTGCGAGTTTCTGCTTGACCTGCTCGAGACTCAGTGCATGCTTGCTGGCATAATCCAATTGCGCCAGGTCGCGCTTGAGTTGCAGCAACGCTTGGTTATGCTGGTAGTCCGCCTGATTCTTCTGCATCTCGGCTTGAACGTACGCGGTATCGCGGTCTGTATCCAGTTTCACACGTAACTGCTCGGTCTCGTTCCGGAGTCTATCCGTCGCCTCGCGCGATTGCATATCGAGTTGCGCCAGCTCTCGTGCGAGCGCGTCCTCGTCTTGTGCGCGTTTCGCATCCGCTTGCAGCTGTGCTTGAGAGATCTGGGCCTTGATCTGTGCCACCTGCACCGCGGGCGCGGGCACGGGGGGTTGGGCGTCCCGCTTCGCTTGTTCTTCTTCAGAGTATTGGAATCGCCGGGGATCGAGATGCTTACTCTTGGCCAATTCCGCAAACCACTTCTTCGGATCCACGCCGAACACCGGGTTCTCGGCGAGCGGCGTCATCTGCGCGATCGTCTGGTCTTGGATCGATCGTTCCACAAGCGCAATAGACCCGTGCGCGTTAATCTTGATATCGCCTTTCTCGTCATCTGGGATGTCAGGATCGAGGAGGAGGTACTCGTAGTATTGCTGCACCAACGGCTCGGTGATGTATTCGTCGAAGCCGTAGCCGATGTTTCTGAGCAATTGGTTCGCGTTGTTGTTCTGTAACTGCGCCGCCCCGAGCGTTTCGGGAGTCGTGGAGCCAGACATGCCTTGGGTGATCAACGGGATATTCGTCGATTCCTCGGCGAGCTTCATCCCATACTCGGCAATCTTCAGCATCTGATCGGTGACGTTCCCGATATCAAACGCGAAGAACGTCTTGCGAACGTCATCCATGTTCGTTTCTCTGGAGGCGTACCAGATCTTATGCGGAGCGAGGCGCCAGTCCCCGTTGGCAGGACGAACCCCCTCCTTGTTCATAATGATCTGTGGACCTGAGGAGACCCCGCCGTTGTTCAACATGGCGCGCGTGGCCGCGTTCACCATGCGTTGTGGCACCTCCAGCTGCTCGGAGATCCCCACGCCCACCCACGATCCGGGGCGGCGAGTCCATGGCACGGAGTGATACGGGAGTCGCCCAGAGTCCAGAGGATTCAACGAGCCTCTCACGACGATATCGTTGATCATCGTGATGATCGCGTAGACCTGCGTGGTGCCCTTCTTCAGCGACTTGCTCGCATTCGGATTGACTTCTTCAAAATCTTTTCGATCGACCGTTCCGTGATAGAACCAGACCTCGTATGGGTTGTGATGCTCGGGTTCGTTGGGATTCTTATTGCTGATGACGGACTTCTTTGGGCCATTCTCGATCACTTCGTCGAGCTGGTCCGAGAGATAGCCAGGGAGACCCTTGAGTTTTCGGACCTGCCGTTCCGAATAGTAATCGCACTCGAACACATAATCCCCATCCGCAATGTTCTCCCCACAGGCGGGATCGGGGAACACATTCCAGGGATTGACCCAGGACTCTCTTGGGCTCAGCACGTCCTTGACGATGACCTCCAGTTTGCCCCCCTCACTTTTCCTGGTCACCATGTGGGTCTGGGACGCAGGGTACGGTCCCTTCAGGATGCCCACGCCGAGCCGAGCGGCGTCAAAGATCACCTTGCGGACTTCGCGATGATGCTGACTCTCGACCATCCAGTCATAGATCCGGGTCTCGGCCTTTTTGGCAGAATCCTTCGCCTTGTTCATGGCCTCTTCAACAAGGTCGTTGACGGTCAACGGGCGTTGTGGGGGTGCACTGGGTGGCCCCGCGGGAGCCCCAGGCTGCCCTTCAGGGGCGCCGTTCGGAGGAGGGGGCATTCCCATCGTCGGCGGAGGAGTTCTCTCCTCCTGGGGCATCACCCGCATCATGGGGGACCCATCCTCGTGGGTCATCGGGGTGTTCTTACCCATTCCCGCAATCAGATCGGGGACCGGGGTAGGATCAAAACTGAAGGCTTTGTCATCGATGGGAAGGAGGATCTCGCCGACCTTGGCCGATCCCGCATCCACATACCGGGTGGTCAATCGGACAAAGGCTGTCGATCGGAGTTCGGTCTGGCCATGGGTGACGCCGTTGGTTTCGACGGGGGCATTCATCGCGGTGGGTTTGGTCCATCGCTGGCCCGCATGCTCCGAACGATTCATGTCATCGACGCCGGCGTAGGCTTCCTCACACATTTCCCACGTCGACTCCACTCCAGAAGACACCCTGTACGCGAGAGCCTCTTGCTTTCTTTTTGACAGGGCCTCCCCTAAGGCTTTCAAACGGTTTGGGGTCGGGGGCTTCCCCTCAGGATTGAGGAGGGCTAAAATTTCATCAGGTAGAACTGCAAGGGGCGATGAGGTGGCCATTATGTTGATTCCTTATGAGTCACGGGGTACGCACATGTTGTCATCAACCGTTCCTTCTCGCGCCGGCGCGTCTGAGAAACTGCGAGTTTGGCACGCGTTTCATCACTGACCACGCGGCCACGGCTAGCAGCCGACATACGCACGAGAGTTTCCGCAGAGTGTTTAAACCCCAAGCATCCGTTGTTGCCCTTGTGTGCAGCACTCATCTTTTGTTTAGAGGCGTCTGTATGTTTGTGACCCACACTGTTTAGATTTCCCAATTGCGCGGCAGCCATGCGTTTGCGGGTTTCGGCCGTATGCCTATACCCTCGCAGAGCCAATGACAACTTGTTTCTTGTAGCCTCAGAATGTGATAACCCTACCAAGCTCTTAGCCGTTGGGCAGATGTTATATTCCGGTTTAAGAAAATCAATGGCCCCTTGTTCGTGAACAATACTGCGCTCGCGGTCGCATTGTAGAAGAATGGAAAATTCAAATGAAGTTTCCCCATATTTGTTCCAAGCATTCTGAAGTCGCTGGTTATGATGGGTGTTCCTGCGGAGCTCCCGCTGATGCCTCGTCCATCTCTCTGTGAAGTTCACAGAACTCCCCACATAGAGTTTCCCATCCATGAGATTCTTAATTTGATATACCCCTGAGTTCATAATCCAGTTCTCGTCACATGCGGTATAAACCAGTACACGGGGAGGATCGTGTCGGGAGGAGCGCCAGCACCGGCGTTACTCCCTGCGAGCTTCGCGACAAATGTCGTCCACGTCGAATTCATCTGCGGGTATCGACGACCGACTGTCGTGAGCGTTGTTATCATTGTAGCATTACGGCTGTGTCACAATGCGTTCGACGGTCATATCCGCCCCAGTCGCGACCGCTTTGAGGACGACGACTTTCCCGTTCAAGTCCGCTGCAGCGAAGCTCACCTTGTAGAGACCGTCGCTCACTTCGGTCACGGCACTCAAGGTCCCTGCCGCAAACGCCCCTCCGTCGATCGAGCGTGTGACCGTCACCGTGAGACCTGCGGCCGGCGCGTGGTTGGTGCTGTCCGTCATCAAGAAGGAGAAGCTCGCGAGCGCTTGGTTCTGTTTGATATTCGATGTCAGGGACACCGCCGACGCCACCGTGACCAGCCCAGCGCTATTATTCGATCGGACTGAGACTTGATTCACGTTGGTCACCTCATGCACGTTCGTGTTCGCCCCTGTAAATCGGACGGCATACTGGCCATCTTCAAACGTCACCGTATACCCGTTGATCATTTCCACGAGGCGCGCAAACGTGGCTCCGGCGAGCGTCGCTTCCGTGTTATGGTTGTGCGTCCGCGGATACGGCATGCCTGCTTCCGAATCCTCCTCGTCTTTGAGCCACAGCCGAAACGTGTTGATGTTCAACTCGTACAGTGTTGGCGCAGAGACGACCGTCAGATCGGCTTTCGGGACAGAGATGACGCGTGTGGCCCAGTTAATCGAGATCGCCATAAGAATGCTTACTCAGTGTGAGGTGGTGTGGGAGCAGGGATGTTGCTCGAGCCGTCTCCGAAGCACCGATTCCGGCGTTTGTTCCACCAGTCCTTGCACAGCCGACATCCGGCAATGGGGCTGACCGCCGGGTTGTGTTGGGTGATGTGATCCTCTTCGTACATCTTATGTGTCCTTACTCATAAATGCGGTGGTATCAAATCCGGCCGCACTCGTGATGGTCCCTGAGACCGACGCGGTTTTGTAGTAGGTGGCGCTCGTGCCCTTGCGCACGCGTCCTGTCACACCGAGATCGCTCACGTAGGGGAACGCAGTGTCTTCGACGATGCCACTCGCATTCGTGAGTGCGTCAAGAATCACACGGTGCGAGAGGATGGTGCCCGTCGCCGGTGTGGCGGGCGTGCCGCTTACCGTGTAGTCGTACGCGTTTGTCGAGACGTTGGAGATCGTTTTGATTCCATTATACTCCCCTTCGTTCGCACCAAGAATTGCGGCTTTCTGTCCGTTCGCGTATCCATGGGCGGTATGTGCGACACTGGCCGTCGTGCTCACACGCGTAATGGTGACGCTCGTGCCAGTCGTGGCGTAGAGCAGCACGCGCGCGTTCTGAATGACCGCGGCGTCGTCCGCATCTTTGGCCGTCACACGTACCGTCCGCGCGTTCACCACGGTGACGGTGGCCCCAGCGGTGCGAATCGTCGGGGTGTCGCCTCCGTTCGTAATACTGATCGTCATGGTGCCTGTCGCGATGTTGACATAGATGGCCGCGTTCGTGCTCGTGCCCGAGTACCCCGAGAACGTGAGCCCGGAGAGGGTACAGTTCGCCGCGGTCCCGCCAATTTCAATGGCATGGCCGGTGCCGCCTGAGGTGAAGGAGGAGAGGGAAATGTTCGCCGCATTCGCCGGGCTGGTGACCGTCACCTTCGTGTTCACGAACGTATTGTTCGTGATGACCGCGGCGTTCGTGACGAATGAGGAGCAGTCTTGCCAGGAGATGTTATCCCAGGTATAGACGGCGCGCAGTGTGACGCTCGCGTTGATGAACTTGCTTCCGCTAAAGCTCCAGGTCGCGCTAGCCGACGCCGTGGCCGTCACTTCGAATCGCCAGGACGAGTCGGAAGAGATCACGCTGTTCGTGAGTTTCATCACATCGCCCGCGCGCGCATCGAACACGAACCCGAGATAATTGTTATCCGCGTGAATCGCACAGTACGGTGCGGTGGAAAAGGCTTGCGGTTCTGTCGTCAGTCGCGCGAACGAGAGGAGGAGCGTATCGAGTTGACAAAAGACCACGTCCCCTCCACCAATCTGAATGGGAAGGATCGCGACGTTGTTCCGAATCAACGGGATGGGGTAGTAATAGTCGATCGCGAACGTCTTGAGAAATTCGTCGTTCGTAATGGGCGTGGCCGCGATTCCGCCAGAGAGGATGGGGACCCCATAGGACACCAACTGATTTTGAGCAATGGACCCTGTCCCTCGAATATGGCCAGCCGCTTGCCCGACATAGGTGAGGGTCGTCGGATTGGTCGGGCCCAGGGTGTACGTAACCGCGGCGGCACTCCATTGAATCGCAAACACGTTCCGCGCGCTCTGGTCGGTGTCATTAGCTTGATAGGCTGCGACAGTGTACAACCTGGAATTGAACGAGGAGTCGGCAAAATACACCCCGTATCCAGAGAGCTCTGACCGCGCACCCAAATCCACATAGTCTCGTGCGAGCGCGAATGTGTGCGTTCCGATAAGCAGTTTATTCGCCGGGGTGTACCCGCTGATGTCCGTCCCGAGTGTACGGTAGGTCCCAGGAGGACCTGACACCGTCGTTGAGCGAATGGCCGGGGTGATGCTGCACGAGTTGTGGAACGGGTTCGCACCAGCATCCACGACCGTGGCCGAGGCGTCGTAGGTCCCAATGCCCATGCTCGGACGAATCCACGAGAGGGTCGGGTTCGTGGTCGGGGCCGTCGTGTACCTGAGTCGCATCCAATACCCGCTCACACTGTTGAGCGTCGAGACTTTCCAGAGACCCGCAATTTTGCGCAGTGCCGCCGGGGTGAGATACAGCGACGTCACGGTTCCCACCACGAACGACGTGTCCGTTTTGTTGGTGAGCGTGGTCGTGACCCAATACTTCCAACAGATCAATGAGGTGCTGACCGTATCCAGACTGGTCCAGGTTGAGCCGTTCAAGACTTCAGCGAGAAAGACGCCGGCCACACCCGTGGTACTGCACAAGAGTGAAATCGACGGGAACGGTGAGTCCATGCAGAGGGCGATGTAATCGTTCGCCGCCGGGGTGGCGTTAAGGAGTGTGAGGTCGGCCGTGGTCGCGTTGTTCGCCGCGGTCGTCACGTCGGTGAATGTCGTCGCAGAATCGTCGTACTGAAAGACAGCCTTCGACTGCATCTGCCCCTGCGCCGCAAAGTTTGTGTAGACGTTTGTGTTGGTCGTGTTGTTCACTTCACCGCGGACGGATGCTGCGATCCCACGAAACGGGCTCAGCATCTCCGCATGCGCTTTGTTGAGATAGGCGGGTTGATAGACCGCGGTCGCGGCGTCACGAATCGCGACCGTGAAGCTGACGGAGTTCTGGCTCGTCGATGTGTGGTCTTCCGTGTAGAAGTCGAGTGTGCCTGACGCCCCCGTGGCGACTTGGGGAAGCATCCCGATCCCAAGACCGATCGCCCCCGTATCGTGCGCGCTCACCGTCCTCACCCCAGGAAATGGGGATGGGGTCGAGAGCGAATTGAACATCGTCCAGAAGACGAGGGCGTTCGCGTTCACCGTGGTGACCGACGCCGCTTGAAATGCGGTTGCGGTACCAGGATTCGCAGAAATCAGAATCCCGTTTCCGTTGCTGACGTCGATCGGTGTGGTCGCGTGCGCGCCTTCAATCACGATGGCGGTGACGGTGAAGGTGGTAGAGCTCGAGACGACGACGAGCGATTCCGCGGCGGTATCGGCGACAATCCAGAACCATCCGGCTCGGCAGGCGGCCGTGGTCGTACCGGCGGATTGGTTTTGCCCGCCAATCGTCCACCCAGCAGACGACCCTGTGGTGGCGAAGGCCGTGGCGACGTTATCCGCCACCACGAACACGAGAATCGTGTCCCCAGAGACATGCTCGGGGAGCGGGGGTGTAATCGTGGTCGTCGCGGTGGTTTCGACGAACTCAGTGATCCCTTTAATTCGCCCCATACGACTGCGCCTTTCCGATTACAGATCGCTGGTGCGAATCGCCGTTGAAGACCCTCCTGCAGAACCCAAAGTCCCCGTGGTTTCAAACGTCTTGATCGGCGTGCCTCCACCGTCCCGCACGCGAATGAAGAGGGCGCGCGTGGCGAGGAACACGCTCGTGAACGCTTCGCTCGTGGCGGTCGAGAGTTTGTCGATGTAACTCACGAACACAGCGGCCCCGTTGGCAGCATTGTTCGTCGAGAAATCGGTTGAGGCAATGGTAAAGGTGGACGTGACGTAGGACGTGTACGCATGCTTCGTCTTCACCCCGTTGGCCCGAAGAATACGAATCGAGCCCGTCGACGGGGTGTCCGTCGGGATCGTCCCGTTCACGACCACCGCGGTCACGGCGGCTCCGACGAGTGCCCCGTTCAGCGTCATCTGTCGCACGTCCACGTTGTTCGACACGGCACCGTTGACACTGGCGGTGGTCGCCCCACTGGTAATGCCTGAGTTATCGGTCGGTGTGGATCCAGTGAGCATGGGCCCGATGATCATTTCTCCCGTCGCCCCACGATCGATCAACTCAGCGAGGACGGCCGTCCCAGCCGGGGAGGTGAAGGTGAGCGTGCTCCCGACGGTAAACGGCCCGGAGGCTTCCGCGTCATACTCAAAACTGAATCCCGCTGGACCCACCAAGACATAGTCTTCGGTCGAGACCAGACCCCCGACCGTGAAGGTCACAAAGTTCGGCGGTGTCCGTTGCGTGTTCGTCAGATCAAACAGTTTGTCTGAGGCAGACAGATCGAGCGCCTCAATGCCGAAGCCATAGGATCCGATGATCGAGGTCCCTGTCGAGTTTCCACAAAACGGAGCACTCAAGGTTCGTTCGGTGACGGTGACGTTGACCAAACAGGTGGCCGTCGACACCGCTCCGGTGATCGACTGGTTATCAGTCGGAGCCACCCCTGTGAGCAACTGGATATACATCTTCGTGGCAGCGGTTGGACTGTTGATCGCGAGCATGCGCCCGGCGCCCCCAGACCAACTCACCGCTTCCGACCCCTTAAACGTCCCGGTGGGCGTATCGACCGTGATGTCGTGCGTGATCCCGCGAAAGAGTTCCGCGTTGATCCCGAAGAGGCGATTGGTCGTCCCACGTTGCGTCAGGTATTTCATACGCTCGTAGAACTGGTTGATCGTGCGCGACGCCTTGTCCCACTTCGTGTAATAATTTTCGTTGACCGCGTTATTATCGACGTCGATCGCTTCGAATCCGTAGCCGATTTTCCAGATGGTCTCACCACCGGCCGTCGCCACATCGAGACCCGGGGTGATGGTGAGCGCGTTGGTCACGATATTGGTGATCTGATATTGCCCGAGCTCCGCGCCGTCGTTGATCGCGATGAACTCCCCGATCGCAAACGCAGCCCCACTCACGACGTTCAACGTCGTCGAGCTGATCCCGTTCACTCCGCTCACCGTCGTGGTGCTGTCAGTCCGATCGTTGGTGATATCGTCATAGGTGGCGACGGTCGCGGAGGCTGTGGTGTTGTTCAGATCGTCCGCGTAGGTGAGCGCGGACACGTTGATGCCGCGTGAGGTGCCGTTGATCTTAAATTCAGAAAACGTCTTGCCCCATTCGCGCGTCTGCGTCAAGAGAATGCGCCCGTTAATGTCGGCTCCGACGGTACGTACCAGCACAAGAAATCGCGAGGCGATGCCGTTGGCCGCATCCGGATTGAGTCCTTTGATCCCCGTCCCGAACGGGATGTTATTCCAAAAATCGTTCGCAATCACCGCGCCATTTTGGACGATCTCCACATGGGCGCCACTTCCGGCGATTACCTGCACCCCGTCCCAGATCTCCGCGCCTCCCGCTTGAATAATGGACCCGCTGTAGAGGTGCTCTGACGCGACGGCGTCGATATTGAATCCGTTGATGAGATTGATGATCGTATCGAAGGACTTGTCTGACGGGGTCTGCCTCGTCATGTCCATGAAGTCGTCACCGGCGGCTGCCGCGTCATCGGCGAGATCTTGCGCCCATCGGTGGAGTTCAAGGACGGTATAGTAGCCGGCCCCGCTCGCACCATGCGCGGCGCCGATATAGCGTATGTCCTTGTCGTTTTGAACTTCAAAATCTGTGCCGATGGCCATCGCGCGGCTCCTTCACCGTGAGAATGTGTGTGGGGATCTATCGAGTCGATTCGGTCATCGCATGGATCATGGCCTGAATGTCGTCGTATTTCACCTGCGCCGCCTCGCGTGCGTCTTCCGCGGTCCTCTGGTCCTCGCGCGCCTTGTCCGCGGAGACCAGCAAGAACTGCAGATGCTCAAACGCCTCATCGGCCGTCTCGTTCGCCCTCGTGACGATCGCCTTCGCCTCGGCCTCTGCGGCCACCTTGACAGCAGCAGCGGCTTCGTTGGCGCGGGTGATGACGGCCTCGCTCTCGGCGACGAGCTTCTCCTGGGCGAGTGCGGCGGCGACCTGCGCCTCATCCAGTGCCGCGGTGATGGCCTCTCGTGTGGCGATGAGCGCGTCATGGGTCCGTTCGTTCTCGCGCGTGATGCGTTCGGTCTCACTCAGGAGGGAGTCGCGTTTCACGGTGAGTTCAGCGAGATGGTTTTCGATGGAGCCAATGCCCTTGAGTGCGGCCGAGGCAGCCACCATGCCCTCGTACTGCATCGCCATGCGTTCGAGTGTTTCACCGGCGAGAATCAATTCGTTTCCCGTACCCATGGTTCAGCTCCTTCTAATTTCGTAGGATGTTGGGCCGACGTGCCAACAGCACGACGGTGATGGTTGCGCCGACGCCGACGGCGGTGAGCACCGGTGCGACAAAGAGGGTATTCTCGATCGTGTTGATCGTCGCGGCTGCGGCTGCGGTTGCCGTGGTTCCGCCGGCTGCCTTGTTCAAGGTCACCAGTGTATCGCCGCTGGCATTCACCCCTTGGAGCGAACAGGTGGCGCCACCGAACGCGTCACCAGCTGCGTTGCCGATGGTCCAGGTCTTGTCGTTGAAATCCGGGATCGCCACCTGTTCCCCTGCGGGATCCGCGGTCGTCAGCACCCAGGTGACTTTAATAAAGGCCTTGTCGTTATCCGATTCGCGCACATCCCGAGACACCGTTCCTGCAGCCATGATCGCTCCTTATCGTCGTAGAAGTTTGGGTCGTCGTGCGAGTAATCGAACCGTCACCGTCGCGGCCGTGCCGGGGGTCGTGAGTTCGGGATAGACCCAGAGCGCACTTTCTACCGTCGTGATCACCCCCGCCGCCGAGGCTGTGGCCGCGGTCCCGCTCGAGGCTTTATTCAGGACCACCGCGGCGTCACTCGGGACGAGCGTGATGACCACTCCTGTCGTGGCAATGACGGATTGCAATGGGGGGTGTACCGTAACGGCTGTCAGGCCGACGGACACATCGAGGTCCCCCGTGCGGATCGTATAGACGGTGGGATCCCCCGCGAAGGTGATGCGATCTCCCACGAGCAGCGACCCTGTCCCAACCGCGTCGATAAAGAAGGCCGTGTTGCCTATGACATAGGCAGGGAGCCCTCGGTTCGCATTTGTGAGGACGACGACGGGCGAGGCGGGGAGTGCCACGGCGAGTCCTGGGGACGCGATCGTGATCGCCCCTCCGAGTGACACATCAGCCAGTCCGACCGTGACGCGATAGATGTTGGTGGTATCCCCACCGAGGACGAAGAGATCCCCCGCGAGGAGGCTGCCGGTTCCCGCCGCAGCGAGCGTGATCGAGGTGGCACCCTTGGCGTATCCAGCGGAGTTGGTCGTGGCCCCAGATGCGGTGCCGTAGACATGGGTCTTCGCGCCCACGGCGGTGCTGATCACCGGCTGGGCATTCGATCCTTTGAGCGAGCAGACCCCGGTGCCCCCGAACGTATTGCCTGAGGCATTGCCGATGGTCCAGACTTTGTTCGTATAATCGGGGAGATAGATCGGGACGCCCTTGGCCTCCGCCGTCGTGAGGATCCAGGACGCGAGCAGAAAATCTCGATCCTGGCCGTCACTCTGCGGGACCGCGCGCACAATCGTGGGAAGAATGCCGGGCATGCGTCGTCTCCCTTACAAGCGGTTCAACATCTTTCAGTGTAGCACATCAGCCTAACGCCCCCATTCCAGGGTCCGAAGGCAGCCACGCGGGCAAGAGCTGTTCGCTCCGAGGCGCGATCCTCGTTTGGGCGTGCCGAATGGCCATGACCCCCACTCGTGCCGCGGACATAATATCATCCCCTTTCTTCACGATCAATCCATCTTTTCTGTGGTAGACATCATATTCATCTTTGAACGCCGTCAACGTGCTGAACACTTTCAACCGGCCGGTCTGCATCCGATCGATCATGTCGAGAATGCCGGCCTCGGTGCTGTACCCACTGGTGCCCTCTTTCTTTCCCGGGAGGGGAGGGTGGGTCGCGTGGGTGGGGAGCATGTTGACGCCTTGTTGCCGATACAGATCGGCGAGGGTCTTCCCGCTCCCGGGTTCATGCGCGAGACCGTCGAAGGGCCAGGCCACGGGGATCCAGACGCCACGCGCTTTGATGGCGGCGGCGTGGAGGATGGGGGTTTGCTCGCGCACGGCGTACGTGTCGGTAATGTGAATGGTGTCAGTATCGGGATCATAGGCCAGCCAGATGGCCGCCGTAGGATGGTCCCACCCAAAGTCGACCGCGCACAATCGGCGCCAGTAGGCCGGGATCTGGATGGGGGTTTCGGCAATGAACTCCCATGGGAGGGGGAACACCTTCCCACTGCCCATGATGGGGTTCCCGTAGGCGCGGGCTTCCCGTTCATGTTCCGGATAGCGGGCGAGAATCGCGACTCGTTGTTCCGGTGTGTAATGACCCGCATCGTTGATCCCCATTTTGATGATGACGGCATTCGGTGGACGTTGTTGCAGGAAGCGTGACACCACCTCGGACATGCCGAGGAGGGGAGTGAAGGTGAGGAACACGAATCCTCCCAACACCTGACATCGCGTGCAGCCTTCGCTGTAGATATCGTCCGGCGGTTCTTCGTCGAACCAACACATATCGATGGTCGCCCCTTGCCAGCGCAACCGGCCTTGATCATACGTCTTGAACAGAATGCGAGAGGTCTTCCCCGTCGGGTCATGCCGGACGGTGACACTCTCGACCGCATCGGGAACCCCATGCGCGGACTTCTTAATCTCGATGATGTTGCGACCGGGGATCATCCCGGTGCCCCACTCATTACTTTCACCTAAGAGGAGTTTTTGTGGCGCATCGCGCGTGCTTTGCCCGGTCGGGCCAGCCACCCAGATGGAGACGGGTCGATCCCATCGGCGCCCCTCCCACCAGTCGGGGTACTGCCCCGTCGCGAAGATGGCCGTTTGTGCGGCGGCGCTCATCGTTTTACCGAGTTGATTCCCCGCCATCAGAAGGATTTCCGTCTTGGTCAGATCCTTGCTCGCGGCATGGAATGCACGTTGTTTGGGGTAGGGCGTGTAGAAATCGAGCCGGCGTCGGGCCAGCGCCACCTCAACCTGTTCATTCAGCGCGGGGCTGTGGTAGTCAACGGCGTCGCTCATGGCCGCGGTTCTCCAATCAGGATCCCGATGATCATGGAGCACGCGACACGCACCACGAACATCGTCATGACGATGGCGGCCGAATCAGAGATCATCGGGTGACATATCCGTAATCTGGTCGTGGAGTTGTTGCGCGCAATTGGATTGGAGCAGGGTTATGAGTCCCATGCACCCCACGAGATCCCCGACCCATCGTCGGCTGATCACCCGATGATCGTCCACCCCGCCGGTCTTCCGATCGCTCATGCCGACAAAGACGGCATCGTCGTACCGGAGGAGGAGGGCGTCGATCAAGTCGTTGGTGGCAATGAGGTCGAGCTTGGGGTTCGGGGCGTCTTGCAATTGCATACGTCCTCCTTTAGTCCGGAAGTGGGTGAGGCATTTCTTCGAGGGTGCAGAAGGGGTCGAGCCCCTGTGCGAGACGAGATTGGGCATGCGCCCACGCCTTCTCCCGTATCGCCGGGGTGGCGCTCCCTCCGGCGACCAGATGGGTGAGCTCGGCGCGAGTCAGCGTGGGCACCACGAGGGGGATCAGGACGCCGGTCCCGACCTTCGATGGCAGTTCGGCCGTGTAGATCTCTTCCTCGTCGACCAAGGCGAGCGGGCCAAAGTAGCCGGTGCCCTTCGGGGATCCGTTCTCCCGGTATCCGTGTATCCGGGTCTGGGGGACGGCGATGAGTTCGTGGGGGTCGCCGCGGAGATTATCCATGGAGAATGAGACTGGGTTCGATCGGGACCGTCTCCTCCAATGATTCAAGTTTGGAGGCCGCCTGATCGTCGAGGAACTTGATACACTGTGCCATCACTCGATGCGCGTTCGATGCGTCGTGCTTGCCGTTGATGAAGTCTGCGCGAAACACGATCACGCCCTGTTCGCCATCTTCAAAATGTAGGGATCCTCGCATGGTCTGTGCCTCCTGTGTACACGATTCGTGAACATACCAAAATAATGAACAGTCGTCAATCCTTCACCGGGGTCGCCTCAACCGTAATCGACGCCGCGATCTTTTTTTGCTTCGTTTTGCGTTTTTCAATTTCCGCACGGATGCCGAGGAGGACCTCGGTGTTGGTGTCGTCGAGCACGCCGTATTTATGCGTGACGTTGATTTCTTCAGACATGAGTTTTGCAAGCTTGCTCTGCAGCTCCACGGCTTTGAGCATGTTGGTCGTATCGCCCTCTTCGTATGCGTTCTCCCACGCAATGTTCGCTTGAGCGAGCGCCTTTTGCAAATCATACTCGAATTTTTTTTGTAATTTTCGAACGACCGGCTTTCGCAGCTCAGCGATTCGTAATCTGATCGTGGTGTTCGCCAGCAGCGCGCTCGCATCTGACGAGAGGGCTTGCTTCTGGGCGGTGTAGAGTTCGTCGCCGTCTTTCTCACGGCTGAAGAGTTCGATGCCGTGTGAGAGCGCGAACGCTTCGTTCTTCAGCATGTTGCCGAAGGCGACGATCTGGCAGAAGCGTTCACGGCATGCGGGCAGGGGGTATTGTGTTTGTCGATCGGGGCCGGCCGTGGCTTCTGCGAGTTTCGCGAGATCCCTTTTTGATAAAAAGAGCGGGTGGATGGGGGCCGTGACACGGTCAGCGAGACGGCCTTCTGTGAGTGATGTGGGGTGACTCATATACGTATATTACCCTACGGGTGTGTCGATGTTTGCAAAAATTTACACTGCCTGTATGACGCTATCTCAGATTGGGACTCCAATCACCAGATCCCAGAAGAGGCCTACTGGGGGGTTCCCAGAACTCCCCCACAGATCTCTTCCCCACTCCCCCCAGAATCACTCTACTGATCCGAACCCAGCAGCCATCTGCTTCCCTGCCTGTTCTCCAGTGGGCGCACTGCCCTCTTCTCCAAGGGGATGCGCCTCCAGTACTCCGAGGATCGCCTTGACTAACCCCGTCCTATCGGCAATCGGCTCAGTACCCTCGGACTCCATCCCCCCCTGAGGTGCGGCAGCAATCGGTTCGGGATCAACGACCGTAAAGCCCTCAGGACGGGCGATAATCGTAAACTGATACCCAAGTGACAGATCGGTCGAGATCTCCTCTTGTGAACCCGTTTGAGGCTGTTCTGAGCCCATATCGTCAGCTTGAGGTGCTGTTTCTTCAGGTGTCATAGTGCTCATCTCCTTATCCGTAAAATATGCAGAAATGTCTCTCACTGAGATTAGCATAACGCGCGCGATCATACAAGCATCGAAATGTGAGCCAAGGTAAAAATAACACAGTTTTGGCGTAAATAACACACCAGTTGTGGGTTTTATACCACGCGCAAAACGCACGAAACGCGTAAAATCAACGGGTTACGTTAGGCCCACCGATTGCAATAGCTCAGGATCACGAAGCGACGATGCAACGGCAGCTAACCGGGGAGGGAACCATGGGCGACGAATACACAGCTGAGGAAGACTTGGAAACCGCAGAGGACATGGGAATGCTGGAAGAGGAGTTCGACGAGCTGGAAGGTTATCTCGACGGGATCAGCCAACTCCGATGCAACGAGGATGAATAATCATGACGCCAAAAACGATTGAGCTCAATGATGAGGAGCTATGGTATATCCTCACGCTGTTAGGCCGGGAGTACCGGAATAACCCACCGGATGCAGAACGGGTGATTCTTGCGCCACTGTGGCGAAGACTGAACCATCTCTACATGCAGGTGGAAAAGGGGGAGGGATCATGAAGCTCAGAGAACTAGGAACGCTCACACTCGCGCCGGTGGCACTCATGGGTTACATGCAAGCCACTGATTTTCACTTCAGACCGGCAAGCAAGGTGGGAACGCAGGTCGATAACAGCGTCACGCTTGAAGTCATGACTTCAGAGACCGGGCTCGGATTAGGCGCCAAGGCAAGCAGCAACGGATTGTACGGGCTCGACGTGCAATATGGTCTGACGTGGAAGGGTGAGCAGTGGAAAGTGTCATTCATTCCCAAGCTGGGATTTTCAGCAACCTCTAACACGGTCAGAGAGCTTCCACAGGATGTTCAATTTGGCCTAGGGGCCCAGTTCTTGCTTGGATACGAGCATTACCGGGTAGGATTCGAGCTGTGGCACTTGAGCAATGCTGGGGTAACCGCGCCGAACATCGGGCTCAACCTCCCAATCTTGCAGGTGGGTTATGCGTTCTAACATCCTGCATCGGCAATTGAAGGGCAAACCCTTCAGGACAAAGCGAGTGACGTTTACGGTAGAGCAGATCGACAACTTTAACCGGCTTTGGGGAGGGAAAGAGCATGACACTCACAGCGCAAGAAATGAAAGTAAAACTGGGAACACCGGCCTACTTGAAGGGGGGTTCGAGCACGATGAGGGTTGCCGTGACAATCGTTGACGCACGCATGTCATACGGCCAAGTGAATTATCAGGTCGAACCTGTGACGGGGCAAGGTACAGCGTGGGTGACATCCGCTTCCTTGGAATTCATAGCAGGTTGCTAACCTTGCTCGATCTCATCGGTTAGGCGCCGGTGGGATTCATGAAAGGTTAGAGGATAACACAGGGAGGACATCATGAGCTACATAGTAGAGTTGGGCAGCGACGAGTTTGGAATTGAGGAATTCAATTATTCCACTAAGCGAGAAGCTCGCCGGGGTGCACAACGATTGCGTAAACATGCAGAGGAGCACAGGTGCCAGGACGGAATAGAGCGGTATGTCTCAGAACCAAGGAAGGTCTAACTATGGCACTCTGCCGCGTGTTGTGTATGGATTTTATAGCGAACGGCGCGATCGGAGAAACAGACGAGATGGGAAACGCACGCTATTCCCAAGAGGATATTACCGAGGGAATTCAGTACGCAGACTGGCTGTTGGGAGACGGGTACACAAAAGAGCCCTTCTATCACTTCGACCTGGTACGTTTCAAACGATGGTGTATAAAGAAAAATCCGCCGGCGAGAATGTCGGTGGGCTTCATGGAAGGTTCGAACAACACAGGGGGGAACATCATGTTAGAACTCGATTACACTCACCAAGGACGTCGACCGTCGGCCATGCAGGTTGTCGCGGATTGGAAAAAGGCCGGGGAGCCTCATGAGTTCACAGTAGAGTATGGCGAAACATTCGCGGAGTTTGTTCGGACTGAGCGTATGATCTCCATCTTCTCGGAAAGGGCGAGGCCGGTATGGGACGCACACGGCAACGGCTGTAGTGGCTTCAGACGAGACGCCATTGTGGCGATGCTCAACAAGCACGAGCTCGCCAAGGGTGACAAGTGACCTGCCCGTGGTGCGGAGCTCGCATGGGCAACGAAAGCGCGCTCGGTCAACTCGGAATGTTGCTCCACTACCGCTGCCGTTGGTGTGGGGGGCAGTCCTCGAAAGAACGACGAAAGAAACGTGCAACACACAAGGAGGGAGCATGACACCGAAACTACAAACCATCTTACAAGAACTTGAACTGTCCGGCAGTAGCGAATCGCTCGCGGTAACGGACTGTTTGCACACCATAGCCGGTAACGGTGGGGAACAGGACACCGACACCTATCTCCTCGGTTGTGCCGGGGAGATTGCCGATGCCGCGCAGAGCATCATGACAAGGATGAAGAAGCCCTCGAAGTTGAAAGGGATAGAGCCCACGCGAGCACAGTTAGTGGATTTTATTCTTGAAGTGGCGCTGGGACTCAAGGAGTATGATACCCTCTCAGCTCAAGCATGGGAGATACTCTCGAAGGTGAAAACATGAAACTCATACCAATCAACCCCCCTCTCACAGGGGGACAAGCTGTCCGATGCTGTGCCTGTGCCTCACCCATTCGAACAGGGGGGTACGCAGACCTCGCCGGGGTACCCTTCGTAGATTACTACTGTGAGGACTGCCGAATCAGGATTGAACGAAAGGGGAAGCCATGACAACAGGAGAAGCAAAAGCAGATCTCGCAACACGATTGAATACGTATGGCGTCACCTACGAGAAACTCACGGCCAAAACCGTGAGCTTCGAGGACCTGGCTAGACACTCACGCATCGTTGTGATCGTGCATGGCGCGAAGTTTACACGCGGAGTGAATGCGGAGATACAAACCTGGCTCGCAGCGAAACCGAGACCGTATAGCATTCACTTTCGCTAGTCCACTGACGAGCCCGGAAGGGCGAAACCCCTACGAAGGGGTCTGGACTTATCACCAGGGAGGTAGACATGGGACCGATACGCGCGATCAAGACAACGTATCTGGGATACACCAACACCAAACCGGCGAGGATTAAAGCGTCGGCGGGGAGGTTCATGAACCTCACGGTCTCGACCGGGTTCTTAACAGGGAACACCGAGGAGCAGCACGCGACGGTGGCAGCCAAATTAGCCCGCTCCTTGGGGTGGCTCACCCCCACCACCTACCTCATCGGTGGGGCCTACAAGAACGAGTTCTACTTCGTGCTCTCAGATTCGCGGTTGATTGCAAAAGAACCCACGGGCCAAGAATAACCACACCAAAGGGGGCCATGATGCCGATGAAATATATGACAAAAGCAGAATATGAACAAGCCGTGAGGAGTCTGGTAGACGCCAAAGGCCGACTCGTGCAAGCCCAAGAAAGTTACGACCGGCAGTTCTTCGCCTTAATGGAACAGTCACCCCTGTTTCCAACGGAGCACGTATGATCATCAGACTGTGTACAGAGGACTGTGGCAATCTCCCGACCATCACGGAACTCGTGGGTGGGTATTTCCCCTGCTTCACGATCTACCAGGGGAGGGGGGTCTGGAACGGACAGAGTGAGGCCTCCCTCACGATCGACATTGCGCTCATGGAGGAGGACAGCGAGCCTGCCGCGAGATCCAACAGCGTGGCCCTCGCCCAACAGATACAACGACTCAACGGGCAGGAGGCCGTATTGATCGAATACATCTACTCTGAAAATGTCATGGTGCGCGCACAGGTCCACTGACGAGCCGGGGACGGCGAAACCCCTACAGAGGGGTCTGGACGTTGTATTGAGGAGGGAACCGCAATGAACCACACCTGTTGCATCTGCGATCGAGTCCCATGGGGGCAATGGATCTACTTGGGGCATGACAAGTGGCGCCATGCGGAGTGCGTGGCAGGATCACAACCGTGGATAGACCTCATGTCGAGATCCGCCCGCACACGGGAGCAAGAACTCCTCTACACCCATTATCGAACGAAGGAGGTCTCACATGAAGAAGGCAAACAATAAACTCTACGAGTTCAGGAACGTGCGCGTGACGGTGTAAGCCCCGAACGCGAACGCGGCCTACGACATCCTCTGCCACACACTCGATCGTGGCACCGCAGACGTTGAAACCTTCACGTATGTGGAACTCGACGCGCAGGGGTATGACTCCCCAAAGGGCCTTCGACCGACCACGGAGCTCTACCCCAAGCCAGGGTCGACGCGGGAACTCGACAACGAACGGCCACGAGCGTAGACTGATCGAGTGAGACGTACCAGGTGAGCCATATCACACGGGAGGAGGCACGCCATGACCATCACAGAGTAACCCTCTGACGAGCTGGTGGGAGTCCAGCGAAACGCCGGTGCCAGACAGGGCCGGCGTCAGGGTACACCATCATCTATCACCAGGGAGGCGAATCATGCAGGGACTGTCCACGATGCACGTCAACGAGAAGACACAGGTGCTGAAAGAGTACGCCAACGCGAAGGCCAACGGAGAGCTCGAACGGGCAAGGATCATCCAATTGGCCAATGGCAAATGGATATCCAGAGACGAATTCGCCAACGCGACCCCCTAACCCCATCACCCAACCGGCGCCCTGGCTCAACCGGGGTGCCAGAAAGAGGAGGCCCCATGACCCACATCCTCGTCGGAGGCATCCCCCTCTGCGAATCCCGCATCCTGCCCACCCATCCCTGCCAATATCCCACACGGAGGGAAGCCTTCGATCGAATGGTCCGGCTTGAACGGCTGTTTCCCAAGAAGGACTTCATCCTGGTGCGTGGGGCCTGCCCGACCTCGTTCCGTCCCTGCCCGATACAACCCTAACCCACTGGGGGTCTCACGACGAGACCCCCACCACACCCCTCACGCCTCGCGCATCACCCGTCGAATCGCCCTCGGGATCTCCGCGCCCTCCACCTCAGCCCCCCCTCCCCTCGACGGGGCCACCCGAGGGGCCATCATCCGTTCGACGGTGGCACTCCGTTCAGCCCGCATCGCCTGGTAGGGTTCGACCATCCTCACCGGTCTCGCTCGGGAACAGGACACACACACCAACTCCTCGCAATCCCCGTTCCAGGTGACCAGCATTCGCCTCACAATCAATCCGCCACAGAAAGGCCGGGGACACACCCCGTATTCCTTCGCGTCGTCTGGGAGGCCAGCACGGGCCCCTGCCGGGGCATCCACATGGTGACTCCCGATCAAACTCGACTTCGGTCTCCTCGATGGTTCATAATTCATGCTCATGACATCCTCCTTGTGACAAAAATTGTTTCACTGTGTCTCCCCATCCACCGGTGGGTGTGCGAAGCACCAAAACTGTGGCAAAACGCTACACTTACGCTAACTATATGAAAACATTAGGTGACACATTAGGTGACGGATTATAGCGTTTTTCAGTCCAAGCTATATAAAATCTTCTCGTATAGGGTTGACTTGAAAATGGCAATAATCCGTCACCTAATGTGTCACCGTTTCTATATCCGCAAAAAATACGGACTCAATTCCTCGAATTGGACATCAATTCGAGGGCAGTTCGTTGTTTTTCACGGATTGCGATCCCGCAATAGTCCCGTGAGGAGTTTTTACGGTGGAGAGAAATCCCCGGACGTTCACACAATAACGTCGTGAACTTCTTTTTTGTCCACGGATGGTTCTGGCAACTCAGTAACCAGTTGGTAAAGAACCTGAACAATTCTGGACCTTCCATGTACAAATTTGTACCAAGCTCACAATAATCGCTGATGAATTCGCCCAACGTATCCATCTCGCTGGCGTACGCCTTGGTCGCCTCGCGGACCTGAGCGGGGACATCCCCGAGGCCCCCATCCATCCACAAGCGGGCCCCCTCGGCCATCCAGGCCACGATATGAGGAGCTTCGGACTGCAAGGTCACCTCCAGGGTCCGATCCTCACGACCCAGGAAGGATTCCTTGAAGGGAATGAGCCGCATGCGTCGCCAGATCCCACTATCAGTCCCTTTAATCGTGAGCTTATGGTTACCCGTCATCACCAGTTTGAATTGTGGCCTGAATTCAAACTGTGAACAATTGAGCTCACGGGTCGAGACGGTGTCCCCACCCGTCAAGGACTTGACCAAGCTTTCAGCCATCGACTTCCCCTCCTCAGTCTCCGGGGCCAGCACCAGCCGGCGCCCCACGAGGGCGGCGATATCAGACGAGGGCCCTTGGGCATTCCTCACCGATTGCGTGAGCGTCGAGGCGTCGAGGGTCCGGGCGTAGTCGCCCAGAATATCTTTGAGGATGTTCACGAACACCGACTTCCCATTACACCCACTGCCATGGAGGAACAGGAACACATGCTCCCGGGTGTCTGCCGTGAGCAGGTAGCCACAGAACCGTTGGATCCAGCCGACCATGGCCACATCTCCGGAGAACACCTCATGAAGAAACTGGACCCACCGACGGGCCATGTGTGACTGCCCGACCCCCGCCACCGAGAGGGACTTCGTCAAATAATCGCCGGGGGCGGTGGCACGCACGAGGCCGGTCTCGAGGTCGAGGACGGCGCGGCCTTCATGCACGCCGACCCGATACGGGTGGGCATTCAGAGACGCCAGAGGGAGGTTGATTCCTGGCGCCACGGAGGCAAACCGGATGCTCGAGTCGATCATCTGAATCGTTTGGACCTTCAGTTGCCAGTCGAGCACCGTCTTCGCATCCTGGCTCAAACTCATTTTCACCAACGCAATCGCCTCATCCTTCAACACGTCTTTCAGGCGCTTGGCATATTGCGTCAGCATCGCGTGGCCCGTGTCAACCACCCAGCGATCTTTCCACACAAGCCAGGTATCGGTCTCGAACACATACCGGGCTCTGCCGTCCAACAGAATCACGAATCGATCTGCGGTGCCTTGGGGGGTGAGAGGGAGAATCTTCCCCCGGCCAAACCGGATCCCGTTCTTCTCGGACAGGATCCCGTTCAGCGCGGAGTCCCCCTCGAGCGGGTGTGCGGTCTCCTGTGGCTCGGCATCCACATCCACCTGGACACCGAACGACTCGAGTGTGCGGTACGCCTCTTCGTGGGGCAAGGGGGGCAGCACCCGCGCCGGCAGGATCACCGCGTTGGCACGCTCATCCACAAACCCCCGCAGCTGATCGTACCGAGTCCAGCCCCACGCCTCCAGGAAATCGACGTCCGCATAGGCCCCACAGGACCCATCCAAACACTTGATATGGCCCATCAGGTAGCCACCGGTGCCGGCAGGGAAGTAACAGGTCTGGGTCATATCGGCCTTCGCCTTGCCGTGGGCCGACTCGAACGGGCAGGTCACATAGAGCAACCCCTCCGCACCCTCACCCTTCACGACGCCCTGCTCGGTCAGATAGTCCACCACCGGGTCAGGGCCCATGGCGGCATACTGGGCCGCTCGGGCGCGCTCCTCCTCGAGGGCCGCACGCTGCGACGCCTCGTTGGGATACACCGAATCGTGCCCCACCGCATCCTCAGCATGCTCAGCATTCGTCGGCGGCGCCTTCGCCACCGTGACGCGCGTCTGGACACCTGGAGTGAGGACGTTCTTTGGAACCCGTGCCCCACGAGACCAGTCATGCTTCCCACCCACGGCCGTCCGCAGGTCCTCGAGGAGCTCGGCGACCTGACGATCATCAAGCTCTGGGATCGTGGTAAAAGGATCCCATTGATACCGTGCACCAGACGGATGCTGACCGGCGACGAGACATTGGTTCCCGAGACCGAGCATCTCGATCATGCCATCACCGACCTTCAAGACCCGCTTCTTGCTCGGGGTCTGGGGATGGAACAGATACAGGCACTTTGAGGAATTCCCACGCCATCGGCGTGGCATCTCGTAGATCCCCACGACCTCGTCGATGGCCGCGGTCGTCTCCGGATCCTCAACATCCACGTCAAAGGCCTGGATCGTCCGCATCTGCAAGCAGATGCCGTAATCCGGTTCGGTCATCCACGCCGTGATTTCGAAGGCGGAGGTGTTCCGTTCGTTCCACCGGGGAATGCCGACGACCTCCCGCTCCGTCGTGTATCGGCTTGGGACCTTCGCCCCGGACGTGAGGACGGATCTCGGAGAGATTGTCGCGTGGGGATTGCCGACGGTGGGTAATAATTCTTTGCACAAGCCGAGCGTGCCACTCCACCACACCCAGTCTTCGGGTGTGGCGCCGTACCGTGTGAGGTTATTCATTGGGGGTCCTTTGTTCCAACCATAATTGCTCAACCCGACGCTCCGCGCACGAGGCTCGCTCTTCGATCGCATCTAAGCGGTCGAGAATGTGGCGGAGCATGATCTCAATCCTTGCCTCCACCGGGGGGCCAGGGGCCGCACGCTCGAGGGAGGCGATGCGGGTGAGGAGGGCATGCTTCAGTTGCGACGCACTCAGTGTGGTGGGTCTCATAGTATCTCCTCCTTATGCGCGTGGAACGCGAGCCCGCACGAGGGTGGCCCACGCCTCCCGCGCCGCGGCATTCGGGCCATCCTTGGGGACTGTGTCGTGGCCGGGTCGCAGAGCGAGTTGCTCCCAGGTGACCACCTCAGGGAGCCATTGCCCCTCAAGCCCGAAACAGGAGCAATGGTCGCCGGTGACCTCGTACAGGATCCCGTCCCGCATGAAGAGGACTCTGGCCATTCCGGTATAGTAATCGAGTCCATAATAGGCGTAGAGGATCTCCTCAGGCGCCACCACCGACCGGTCAATGGCAAACTCCTCCAACAGATCCTCATAGTTCGTGAAATGCTGAAAATAGATCGTCGACATGGCGCACCCTCCTATCGTGGGTAACGGTGACGGGGTCGGGCCCAATTGATATCCGGTCGCATCGTCTCACAGCGGACGACACCAGCGGTCTCCCGTTCAATCTCAAGACAGCGTTCCGCCGTAATCTGACGGACCCCGCTGCCCCACTTGCTCACCATGGACTCACTGACACCCATCAGGGTCGAGAGGAGCTTCGTGCGGCCCCGAGGCCTGAGCCAGGCATACAAGGGCATGGTTCCTATGTAGTGCGTCTTCATCGTATCCCCCATCCGAACACGGTGGCGAACAGGAAGAGCGACACGACCACGCCGAGCATCAGACACAACCATTGACCCCCAGGCGTACGAGCCACCCGCACCACCGCGGGTTCGCGGTAGGGGGTCAGCCGGTTCCGTAACGATTGGTGCACGAGCCAATTGACCTGTTCGGCTTCCAGATTTGCCCTCATGATCTCCACCCCCATAAGAGTGCTGCCAAAAAGAGCAGCACGAGTATTGTAAAAGATCCCATCATCATCAACCCGCCGACCACACTCACTGCGAGCAGGTCATTCATGGACAGCACATACCAATGCCCACCGGGGACCCACACGCTAGGCCCTCCACGCGACGAGCACCCCGGCGAGCAGCACGAGCAGCCCCACCACGACCCCAACGGTCAGCCACGCGGCCACGACGCCGAGCATGAATTGAAACCCAAACAGCACAATGTTACCCATTTCCACGAGACACCTCCTGTGATAATGATGAAGAGAATGTGAGAGACTTCGCGAACTTGGTCGCCATCGTTCGCGCCACACCGGCCGCCAACCGCTTGGGGTTCTGTTGACTCCCGAATCCCTTTCCACGAATGGGTGCAGGCCTAGGTGTAGACATAGGGGCGCATCCTACACGAAACGAGACCCCCTGTCAAGGAACCATTGTACACGCGGCGTACAAAAAGTACCGAGCACGACACTTGACAGGCAGGAACGCTTCGTGTAGGATGCGGCCTTGCTTGACGAAGGAGTGGGCCACATTTTTTCACACTAAAGAGGGAGGTGGTGTATGAGTCAGGTGACGATGACGATCAGTGGAACTCCGGAGGAAGTGCGGGAGGCCGTGCTCGGCTTTGCGTATCTCTACGGGCAGAGTGCGAATGTGAAGGTGGCCACGGAGAAAGAGGGTGCCCCCAATATCAAGAGTGGGAAAGCGGCAACGAAGGACCCCGTGAAGGTGGACCCAACGACGAATGGGGTGGACGTAATCCAGAATGGTGGGAAGGTGGCAATCCCTGCCCCCACCCCCGCAGCACCAGCCGCCCCCGCAACGCCAGCCGCTCCGGCAACCCCGGGCAAGACGCCGCGCCAGGAAACGATCAGTCAGTTGATCGCGGCCTCATTGAAGAAGGTTGAGAAGGCGAAGGTCGTGGAGCTCCTCGCGAGCTTCGGGGCGAAGAAGGGTGGGGAGATCACCGTCGCCGACGAAGAGCGTTTCATTGGTGCGATTCGCGCGTTGATGGCATAAGGGGGACCCATGGCAGACCAAGCGAACACACATGCACAGCTGGGGCCATCGGGAGCCGACCGGTGGATGGACTGTTTAGGATCGGTCATTCTGACGAAGGACCTTCCCGACACGTCGTCCCGGTATGCCGATGAAGGCACCGATGCCCATGAGCTTGGGGCCTACTGCCTCGAGGAGGGTGTCGATGCGGCCATACTCGTGGGACGAGCCCTCCCGTCGGGAAACCCCGTGAATGAGGACATGGCCGTGATCGTGCAGAAGGGATACGTCGACCCCGTGCGCATCTATGCGACCGGGGGATCCCTGACCGTGGAGACGCGAGTGCCCATTGGGCACCTCACCGGTGAAGCCGGAGCAGAAGGCACGGCAGACGCCATCGTCATTCGTGAGGATCGTGAGTTGATCGTGATCGATCTCAAGTACGGCATGGGGGTCGAGGTGTCACCGGAAAACAACCGGCAGCTCATGATGTATGCCCTCGGAACCATAGCCCTCCACGATCTTCAAGAAGAAGTCGACACCGTTCGACTGGTGATCTGCCAGCCACGGATCGGCAACGGGGACCCCAAAGAATGGGTCGTGAGCTATCACGATCTGCAACTCTTTGCCCGTGAAGTGGAACGCGCCGGCACCCAGATCCAAGCCGGCCTCAAGATGTTCGCCGAACACGGCGTGCATACGCTCCCGTTCAAGGTGACCGAGAAAGGCTGTCGATTCTGCAAAGCGAAGGGCACCTGCCCCACGCTCGCAAGCCATGTGCAAGGCATGGCGGTGGTCGGGTTTGAGAATCTGGACAAGATCGGAAACGACCCGGCCAGAATCGTCGCCGCCAAGGCCGATGGGCGCTTGGGTGAGTGGATGGATCAGGTCGGCGTGGTGGAACTCTGGATCAAGGGAGTCCGCGCGGCCGTCGAAACCGCGCTCTTGGCCGGCCAAGACGTGATCGGGTCAGAGGGTCCCTACAAGCTGGTGCAAGGCCGGAAGGGGGACAGGAAGTGGGCCGATGCGGCAGCAACGAAAACCCTGTTCAAGCAGTTCCGGTTGAAGACGGAGGAGATGTATGACTTCACTCTGATCAGCCCCACAACAGCGGAAAAACTCCTCAAGAAGGAGCACCCCCGCCAGTGGGAGAAGACGGTGGAACTCGTCACGCAAAGTGACGGGGCGGTGAGTGTGGCGCCAGCCACTGACAAGCGACCCGCGGTCGTGAGGACCGGGTCGACCGAAGGGTTTGAAGCGCAGGATGGCAGCGATTTGATCTAGGAGGTGGCCATGTATTGCCGACTGGAACACAACAACCCGCAGCTGAGGGAGGATAACCCACGGCGCGCGATCATGGCGATCGGTGAGGTCGAGGAGTACTATCTCGCAGTCATTCCGTCGCAGGGGTCACGGGTCTACGCGGTGCTGAAAACGGAGTACGCTCCGGTGTCAGACCAGGACGGCCACGAGTTAATCTAAAACACTATATAAAAAGGGGAGGATTCTATATGTCAGATGTTGCAAAATTTCCAGCAGGGACCGTGTTCCTCAAGAACGTGCGTCTCGCCTTCCCCGAACTGTATGTGGCGAAGCAGTACAAGGGCGAGGGTGAACCGAAGTATTCGGCGACCTTCTTGATCGAACCCGGATCGCAGAACGATATCAATATCCAGAAGGCGATTGCCGAAGTCGCGGCAGCCCAATGGGGAGACAAGACCGCGCAAGTGATGAAGAGCATCGAGGGGCAGCCGATGAAATTCGCCTACCTCGCGGGCGACCTGAAGGCCTACGACGGATTCGAAGGTATGAAGGCCCTCTCAGCGAAGCGCAAAGAAACAGATGGCGTCGTGCTCGTGCTAGATCGTGACATGACCACGCTGACCAAAGAGAGTGGCAGACCGTACGGCGGCTGTTACGTGAACGCCCGGGTCCAGATGTGGGCGCAGAAGAACGAATGGGGCAATGGCATGCGGGCCACCCTCGTGGTTGTGCAATTCCTGAATGATGGAGACAGTTTCGGTGGTGCACCCCAGGCCACAGCAGTAGGATTCGAAGCGGTGGAAGACGAGGCGGCTGATTTGGTGTAAGAACCACGCCGTCGAGATGCCCGCGTAGTGTAAGCTCAGCACGGGATGAGATCAGATCCTCATCACCAGACCGGATCGCGAACCGGCACGGGCTCCATTTTTTTAACCAGAAGGGAGAGACTCAATTGGAAACCACGCTTGGACAAATACACGATGCCTACCGTGCGATCAAGGATGTCCTCGAAGGTGTCAAGGAACGCACGATTCCTCAACTCGGGAAGTTTCGGTTGGCGAAACTCCACCGGACGCTGGAGAAGCAGTACGCCGCCACGGAAGATCGGCGCGCAGTCCTGATTCAGACGTTGGGTGAAGAGCGGTTCTTCGATGAAGCCAAGACCCAATCACGGGGCTGGGGCATCGACGAGCAGGGACCGAACATGGTGAAGTACATCGCGGAGTGGAACGCGATCCGCGAGGAAGCGGCCACGGTTGATGCCACGCCCATCCCGTTGGCGGCACTGGGAGACAATGAGAATGGCCTGAAACTGGTCGAGTTCCGTTTGCTCGATCGATTTATAGAGGGGTAACCGAACATGAAGATTGGGAACTACGAACTCACGGTGGAAGAAGCAGCGGACTACGTCTCGACGAGCAAGGAGAAATTCTTCGAACTCATGGTGCGCGGGCTCGAGAGGAGTGATGTCTTGGAGTCGCAGATCGAGGACCTCGAAGACGAACTCGAGATCACGGAAGAGATCAACGACGATCTCCGCGCAGACCTCGAGCTGAAAGACAAGACGATTCGGTCACTTGTGGAAGTGTGCAAGCACTTGGTGACTCGTACACCGGCGTAACTGGAGGTCATGAATGTGCGGCCTGTAGAGTTCTTCGATTTGGAAATCTATTCGAATTATTTCCTTGCCGCATTCCGGGAGCTCGGAGGGGGGCGCACGCGTCTCTTCGAGTTCCCGTACACGCCGGCACAGAGAGACGAGATCCGCGGACTCCTGCAATCCCGCCGGGTCGTGGGATTCAATTCGACCCACTTCGACCTCCCGATCCTGTTGTATTCGCTCACCGATCACGCCACGCTCGAGACCTTGAAGCTCGCCGCGACAGCCGTGATCGTGCATAATGTGAAGCAATGGACCTTCGCCGAACAATACGGAGTGAACCCCAAGAGTGAAGAGATTGACCATGTCGATATTATTGAAGTCGCACCACTCACGGCGTCGCTCAAAGCCTACGCCGCCCGGTTGCATGCGGTCTCGATCCAGGATCTGCCGCTGCATCCGGACGCGCTGGTCACCCCGGAGATGATCCCGGTGCTCCAGAGCTACTGTCTGAACGACGTGCTGAATACCGAGCTCCTCTATACAGCGCTGCGGCCTCAACTCGAACTGCGCGAGGCCATGAGCGCGCAGTATGGGATCGACCTTCGTAGCAAGTCAGATGCCCAGATTGCCGAAGCGGTGATCAAGAAAGAAGTGGAGGAGAAAGGGAAAGCCCGGCACGTCAAGGTCCGCCGGCCCGACGACAGTGTGCGAAACGATTTCCAGTACAAAGTCCCGGCGTGGATGGACTTTCACAGCCACGATCTACAAGTCCTCCTCGAGAAGGTGCGGGGGGCGACATTCAAGGTGAGTGAGAAGGGCGGGGTGTTGACGCCCGAGTCCATTAAGACCGGCAAGAGTACGATCGTGTGGATCGCCGGCAAAGAGTACCGCATGGGAACGGGAGGACTCCACTCCTGCGAATCGAATCAGGTGATTGAGGCCGACGAGGAATACGGGATTGAGGATGTAGACGTAAAGTCGTTCTATCCGTCCATGATACTCAACCAGGGCTTGTCCCCCTCGCATTTGGGTAAAGACTTTATTGAAGTATATAGAGGGATGGTTGAAAAGAGGGTGGCCGCAAAACACCGGGAAGGAGAATTGAAAAATGAGATTGGGGAATTGAGAACGCGTATAACCGCCTTGGAGGGGACGGTATGAACCGGGAGGATGTTAACGCGCGAGCTCGCGAAAACTATTCCAAGAATGGTTCAGATAGGAGGGCGAAAGCCAAACTCCGAAGGGATGCGCATCTCGACGAAACGCGCCTCAAGGGCAAACTCCGAATGAGAAAGTATAGAGCGGAGAACCCCGGCAAATGCGCCGAGGCGGCCAGGGCTAGGTACGCCGCATCCCCGACAGCCACCGCCAAAGCTAGAGAAAAATCTAGAAGGTGGAGAGCTCGACATCCGGAAGATAATCGTAGGATAACCTCTGCGTGGAGGGAGGAGAATCCTGTCGGGAGGGCTGCACAAACACACAGACGTCGAGCGTTGAAGTTGGGAGCCACTGGAAGTTTCACGCCCGAAGACATTGCTGCCCACATGATGACCCAAAACGGGAGATGCTATTTTTGTTGTAAGGTTTTAACAGAGTTTCACATTGATCATTTGGAGGCATTGTCCAAAGGCGGATCCAATCACCCCAATAACGTCCGCCCGGTGTGCCCACAGTGCAACAATTCCAAGTACACCACCTCTCCTCTGGAATTCTCCTTGCGGATGTTGGTAAATTCAGACGCTCTAGGGGGGTAACTATGGACGATTTGTGCATGTTGAGAACAAAACTCTCACGCTTAGAGATGGAACTTCGGCAAGCCAAAATGGCTAATGCGGGGGGCAAGGTCCAAATAAACAGTTGTTACGGAAAATTCGGATCTCGATGGAGTGTGCTCTATAGTCCGGCGCTGGTCATTCAGGTTACGGTCACAGGGCAGCTCGCCTTGCTGATGTTGATCGAACGGTTGTCCGAGATCGAGGGGGTCACCGTCACGAGCGCGAACACCGACGGGGTCACCTACCGATACCCTCAAGCATCCTACGACGCCGCCCGAGCGGTCGTCAAAGAGTGGGAGACCTACAGCGGCCTCAGCATGGAGAGCGTGTCCTATCAAAGCGTCTATTCTAGAGACGTATCAAATTACGTGGCCGTACAAGTTGACGGCAAGGTGAAACTCAAGGGCGACTACAATTATGTGGATCGGCTGGACAAGAACCCCGATGCCCAGATCTGTGCCCGAGCCGCGGTCGACTACATCACCCTGGGGGCCTCGATCGAAACCACGATCGAGTTGTGCGACGATATCCGACAGTTTGTCTGCGTGCGAAAGGTGACCGGTGGGGCGGTGTTTGGTGGTGAGGACATTGGAAAAGTCGTCCGATGGTACTACACCCTCGATGCCGACCAATCCATCGTGTATAAAGTGAATGATCACCAGGTGCCCGACACCCTCGGGGCGCGCATCTGTGTGGTCCTCCCGGATCACGTCCCGGTCGATGTGGACCGGGGATGGTACGTGGCGCGGGCGAGAGAGATGGTGCGAGATCTCGGGGTGGCGATCTAACGAGGAGACCAGCAATGATTCCAGCAGTTCCAAAAACACACGAACCCTTCATCGGTGGCTTTACCGGATCCCTCAGCACCTACACCGCGGCGGACGGCAAGCGATACGTCTTCGCGAAGCCGCTCCCACGTATCGAGCGTGGCCGGCGTTATATGATGGTGATCGAGGGCGTGACGATTAAACTACTCCCGATTATTGCATAGGGGGACGGCATGACGGCCAAAGAGTTAGAAGAGAAGCACCAGCTTGTGATTCAGATTCCGGAGGAATGTGGCGTGGTGACCAGCATTGTGGTGGACGAAGGCGTGCTCTATGCGATTACGAGCACCGATAAGGTGATCCGACTCTTACGCCACGCCAATGGGCAATTTGTGGGGTGTGAATTGTGAGCGGTCCTCTGATGCCGCCACCCCGAGGGGCCATCACCAAGAAGAAGTCTCAACGCGAGTCCTCGATCGAAGCGTATCTGGTCCATCGGATTCACGAGATCGGAGGGGAAGCGTTCAAGTTCGTCTCTCCCGGTCGCGTCGGAGTCCCCGACCGGTTGGTGGTGCTCCCTGGTGGAGAGGTGGTGTGGTGCGAGCTCAAGGCCCCAGGGGGCAAGGTCTCCCCGGCGCAAGGACGCTGCCATAAACGGTTGCGCGAGCTGACGCAAGAGGTCAAAGTATTGTGGTCGACGGCACAGATCGATCGCTATTTCCCGATTGAGAAGGACGAGGAAGTCTCGAATGGATGCTAGGACCCTTCGACCGTATCAAGAACTGATGATTGACCACATCATCGCCACGCCCAAGTGTGCGTTGTACTCGTTTATGGGAAGCGGGAAAACGGCAGCCACGCTGTATGCGATCGATCGTTTGACGCTTGCAGGGGTGCTGACCAAACCCACCCTCGTGGTGGCACCCTTGCGGGTTGCGCGCGACGTCTGGCCAGAAGAGGTGAAGGAATGGCCCGACCTCGCAGGCATGCAGATTGTTCCCATTCTGGGAACAGACGCGGAACGACGGGCCGCGCTGTATAAAAAGGCCGACGTCTACACCGTGAATTTCGAGAACCTCGAATGGCTGATCGATCTGTGGAAAGAACATTGGCCCTACGGCATGATCGTGATTGACGAGAGCACAAAACTCAAATCACTCCGGGCATCAATCCGAACCAATAAGGATGGAACCACCTATGTCACAGGCCAAGGGGGAAAACGAGCCAAGAGTTTGCTCAAGTGTGTCTACCACAATCGGAACGATCGATTTGTTGAACTTAGCGGAACGCCTTCTCCAAACGGGATTGAGAACTTGTGGGGACAACTTTTTTTCGTGGACTACGGCAAACGGCTCGGTCGTGTGTTTAACGCTTTCCAATCGAGGTGGCTGCAACGCTCGTTCGATGGATTTGGATATGAACCTCTCCCTCACGCCCAAGGTGAAATCCAAGCGGCCATCAAAGACGTCTGCCTTAGCCTTCGATCCAAAGACTGGTTCGCTCTCGAAGAACCCATCGTCAGACATATTACCGTTGAACTTCCTCCGGCGGTTCGCAAACAATATCGTGAACTTGAGCGCGCGCTCTACACCGAAGTCCAAAACCATCCCATTGAGGCGTTCAACGCCGGGGCGAAAACCGCAAAGCTCCGGCAGTTCTGCGCCGGCGCGGTCTACCTCGGGACAGCCGAAGACGCAGGGCCACGGAAGTGGGTCCCCACACACGACGAAAAAATAAAAGTGTTGGAGGAAATCGTCGAAGAGGCCGCCGGGGCACCGATACTGGTCGCGTATCACTTCAAGAGCGACCTCGAACGGCTCAAGGCCCACTTTCCGAAGGGGCGGGAACTCGATCAGAAGACGCAAACGATCAAGGACTTTAATGCGGGGAGGATCCCCATCCTCTTTTGCCACCCGGCGTCAGCAGGACACGGCTTGAATCTTCAGAATGGGTCGAACATCTTGGTGTACTTCAGTTGCGATTTTAACGCCGAGACCCATTGGCAGGTCGCCGAACGGATCGGCCCGGTGAGACAGGCCCAGGCCGGATTACAACGGAACGTGTACCACTACTACATCACCGTGAAAAATTCAGTCGACGAGGACATTCTCGAGAACCTCGAAGGGAAACGCGCGGTGCAGGACGTGGTGATGGAAGGGTTGCGAAGACGGCTTACTAATACTTGACAATCAGTACAGATTCGTGTAGACTCCACCCATCAATTGGAGGCATTCAGATGACGCCTGAGAACATTGACACACTCCTCGTGTTTGGAGGGATCGCCCTCATCCTCTGGATGCTCAAGTGAGCGTCGACGGATGGATGACCGCGTTCGACTATGCGTTGCTGATAGGACTCGCGCTGTTGTTCCTGTAACCTTGGAGGTGCGCTGTGATCGGGATATTCATGCGCCGCATTGTGGTGCTCGTGCTCTTGCTGTTGGCCCTGATGACGGGGATCGTGATTGTGGGCATCATCTCACACGCTCACGCCCAGACCACCGGCGTGCTGGTCCAACCGGGGAAGGGGTTGACGTTTGTCTATCCGGGGCGAGGGGGATCGCCGACGGTGATTCAGTCCCCAACAGGACCCCCGAGTTATTACTACGCGCCGGCCACGTCGATGGGACTCCCCTCGTTGCCGACCGTTCCCACGGTGCCAACCCTCCCACCAGTCTACATTCCGATGCCGAGCTCGGGAGGATATTAATCCTATGGGGCACCTTAACTGGATGATGACCTATACCGGAAAGGTCTACACCCCCCTGGCCCCAAAGCCAGAGGACGTCCGGATTGCGGACATTGCGCATGCGCTCTCGATGATCTGCCGGTACGGGGGGGCTGTGCGGTGGTTTTATTCTGTGGCCGAACATTCAGTACACGTCAGCCACATGGTGCCCCCAGAGCAGGCGCTCGAAGCGTTGCTGCACGATGCCAGCGAGGCCTATTGCGGGGATCTGATTACCCCCATCAAGTGCAGCGGGATGCTCGAGGAATACAGACGGATGGAGAGGCGCAATGACGTGGCCGTGCGTATTCGATTCGGGCTGCCGCACGAAGAATCGGTGTGTGTCAAGAAGGCGGATACCGACATTCGTGAGACGGAGTGGTTGACCCTGATGCCACCCATCCCCCCAGAGATACGGTGGGAGTGGCCGGGTGAACTGAACCCCGAGGTCCATCTCAAGCTCTGGTGCCCGTCTGTGGCCGAGGATATGTTTTTGGATCGATTCAGACAACTGATGAAAGGGAAGGTGATGTAAATGGACCACTTCATCATCAAGGATGGGGGGAAACGCACGGAGTTTGAGAGTGGCATGGTTCGGGATACGGCGGAAGGAAAGACGGACTGGGAACTGGTGTTCAACGGGCCTATGCTGGAACGATGGGCGATCCATCTGACTAAGGGTAACGCAAAGTACCCCGACCCCGAACCCGGGAAGGCCAATTGGCAACGGGCGGCGGGGATTGAAGAGCAGGTGCGATTTCGCAAGGCCGCGGCTCGGCACTTCGCGCAATGGATGCGAGGAGATCAGGACGAGGATCACGCCTCCGCGGTGTTTTTTAATTTGAACGGCTACGAGTATGTGAAGGCCCTGCGTGCGGTGGCGCCGCCCACGCAGCAACCGACTCCCCGGAATTCGAACGATGTGCTGTATGTGGGTATGGCCAGAGAGCAGAAGATGACCAACTACGAGATCTCAAGAGCCCGCGATAGAGCGAACGTGAGACCTGACGACACCCCTCTGTCTGAAAGGGATCAATAACATGGGAGTGGCACTCACCACGGACGAGCTCCAACAAGCGGTGAATATGGAAGTCGCGCACAAGACGTTGCAGGCCGCGGCGGACGCGCTCGGGCTCAATGCCAATACCTTCCAGCGCCGGCTGCAAGTGGCGAAGGTGAAGGGTATCAAGGCTAACGGAGCTACCTGCAAGGGGGAAGAGAGCTCCGACATGCTGCGCCGGAAGGTGAAGCGGTTGGAGGGGGAACTGCAATCGGCTATCAAGCGGGTCGACGCGCACGATGACAGTCTGCATGTGATCAAGTCGATCATCCACGACTGCGATGAACCGGTGAATCCCCCCAAGTGGTTGATGGGGAAGACGTCGGGGGAGAACACTGGGATTCCAACCCTGTTTTTGTCAGACATTCATTATGACGAAGTGGTCAAGGCCAACCAGATCAACAATGTGAACGCGTTTGATCGCGTCATTGCCAATGTACGGCTGAAGCGGTTGTTCACCAAGACTGTGGATCTCTTGGTCCATCACATGGCCAAGCCAAAGTATGATTACTTTGTGCTGAACCTCGGGGGCGATTGTCTGTCCGGGTTGATTCACGAAGAGCTCAGGGAAACGAACGAATGCCCCATCTCGCAATCGATCTTGGCACTGACCGATCAGCTTGTGGCCGGCATCGATCTCTTGTTCAAGCACTTCCCACGCATCGTGGTGAATTGTGTGGTCGGGAACCACGGCCGCTGGGATCGGAAGCCGAGGATGAAGAACCGGGTCTATGAGAATTACGAATGGCTGCTCTATCAGTTCCTCGCCAAATACTACAAGGACAACACCAATGTGGTCTTCAACATTGCTGATGGCGCCGATCTTCCGTACGCGCTGTATTCCACCCGGTTCCTCCTGACGCATGGTGACCAGTTCAAAGGGGGTTCCGGAATTGCAGGTGCACTGTCGCCACTCATGCTTGGTGACGCGCGGAAGCGGAAGAGGGCCATTGCCATTGACCAGCCCTTCGATTACCTGATGATGGGCCACTGGCACACGCTCTGGATGGCGAAGGGGATCATTGTGAACGGGTCGGTGAAGGGGATGGACGAGTACGCGTTTCAAGCCAACTTCGATTTTGAAGTACCGCAACAGTGGATGTTTATCACCCATCCACAGTATGGCATCACGGCCCGCTGGCCGATCATTCTCGAGACGCCGGGGACAAAATTTTAAGGAGGAATCATGAGCAAACCTGATCGTTTTGAACGGATCGCAGAGAGGGCCACACGCGCCGGCAAGGGTTACAGGACACTCGGATGCGATGAGGTCACGGCCATATTACGCCGCGAACATCGCGCTGTGCTGAAGGTCATTAACGAAATCTACGACGAGTCCGGGTTCACGACCACCCGGAAAGATATTGTAGACGTGCTGGTCAACCGGGCGAAGAAATAACCGTGTGATTACCCCATCGTCCCCCGATGATTGGGATGCCGAGGCACAAAGCCGCCACATATGAGAAGGTGGGGAATGGCGAAGTCTTGGATATGGTCGCAAAAGTTCCGTATTTCGTGAGGGGCGCCGGGCTCAATCCCGTCGACCTCTTGGAGTCGCGAACGGATGCAGAGGCTACAGAGGGGGAATTCGGATTCGATAGTTTTCGGTGGTGGCATGGATCACCTCCTCGCATCAGTGTATCATATCTAGCGCCCCTCAGCCTTTGTCATTGCCTCGTTGAACCGCGTCATCAATGCCACTGCCCGGTCGTTCAATAACTTCACCGCGTCGTGTGAGGCACCTTGCTCATGCAAGCGTTCTTTTTGCTTCTTGATCTCGTTCAGGGTGTTCATAATCTTGGCCCCTTCCTTCGAGAATCGTGCCGCGGGATTCCCTAAGAGGTAGCCTGAGAACTCCTGGTGGCTCTTTGCGCGGCCTTCGAGTTCGTTGTAGGCCACGTTGGCACGCGTAATGTTCTCGTAAAAGCGATTCCGAATGGCGCTCTCACCCGAGGCGCTGCCGGCGAACCGTCCCCCCAGAGGATATTTGTACACCGGGACCTCGTCCCCACCCACCATCTTCTGGATCACTTGCGCGGCCTTCGACGTCTCACGTCCTATTCCACCTGTTGCTTGCCCAATCAGATAGTCGATCGCGTCTGGCGTCGGACTATACACCCCTGGGGTGAAGTCTGTTCCACCCGTCGCCCAATTAATGGCCTTGGCAGCAAACTTCGCCCAGACTGTCGCAGAGTCCCGAGTCCTCGAGAGACCTGGGGTCGGATCCAGAGAGGAGCGATCCTCTTGATAGATCTTCCGCCCGGACCAATCCCGATTGGTATACAGGGAGACCGCTGGGTCCAGCACGGTGGGGGCAAACTCTTGGATCCCGCCGGCCCCACCCGTTGGAGAGAGGGACCCGAAGAAGGCCCCGAGCAGATCGGAGGTCTTCTGGAACCCATGAATCGGTCGACCCATGATCCCGTTGGTCACCGATTCTGCGGCCAGACGCCCGATGGTGGGAAGCAGATTGAACCCCAACGGCATGGGAAGCATGATGTAGCCTTTGTCGGTCCCTGGCACGGGGAAGATCAAGTTCTTCTGCTTGACAAACTCCGGCGGATCGTCGTCGTCGAATCCACCCATGGAGAGCATAAAGCTCTGAAGGACCCCGACCAGTAGCCCACCCGTAATAATCTTCTTCCCAAGCGAGCTGATCGTAAAGCCATCCTTGGTACGGTCGAACAACACCTCGGCAATGCGCGCGGTCCCCTGGACGTTGGCATTGAAGAAGGCGTAGAGGGATCCCATCTGCGACCCGAGTTGCCCCTTCTTGTTGAAGTTTACCGTGATGTTCTTGGCCAGCGAGGCAGCGGCAATATCACTCATGCCGGAGTCGACGGCGGTCTTGAAGACCCCTAGTCGTATCGCGTTCTCCATCGTCAGGTTGTAGTCTGACAGGAGTTGGAACATCGGCGTCTCTTCGAGGCGAGCCCCGAGCTGCCGAGGGTTCCGGATCCCCGCCCATGCAGAGGGGTCCATGAGCCGCTTAATCTCGTCGACCCGGGCCTCGGTCGTCATGAAGATGTCCCGGTACCCTGTCGGTCCCCCAACATGCTCAAAACGCTGCCACATAGACCCCATAGGCGACGTTTTCTGCACACCCTTCCGGATATCCCTCGCGTCAGAATAGATCGCTCCTAGAGCCTTCCTGGCGTTATTCAGCACCTCGAGTTGCTTCCCTTGGAGAGGGGTCGAGGCGAGGGTCAGCATCGCGTACTGGGCATCCCGTACAAAATTGACCACTCCGAAGATTGGGTTGTATTGCGTATTAATTGCGGCAAGGTACCGGGTATACGGCGCAATCGCGGCCATCATCCCACTGAGCTTATCCGTGCCCATGTTTTTGAATGCGTTGGCAATTTCCATCGAACGAGGGATGTGTTCGTTGAACACAATGGAGTAATCCTCCCCTTTAATGCGGAAGTTCACCACATTGGGATCACCCTTATAGGAAGGATCGGGGTACATCTTCATCGTCTTCGAGACCGGATCGAATCGGCGAACCATCTGGGGATGGGTATTCGACTTGTTGTCGGCCACAACCACCGGCAATCCGGTCACCGGATCGGGGATTGTTATCTGGACATGCTTGTCGATAACACCGATCGCCTCATTGGGGTTCTGGATCAGCATCGCGGCGAAGGCAATCACCGGCCGTTGCTTTTCCCCGCGGCTGATGATCTGGTCACGCGCTTGAGCAATGTTTGCAAGCACGCTTTCGACACCGAGCGTGGATCCACCCCGGACTTGCACGGTGGACCCTCTGACGGACTTGCCTGTTCCGGTGGGGTAGGCATTGACATCTTCGAACCCCTCCCTTCGTAGGGGCACATAGGCCTTGTAGGTTTTCTTCCACTGTTTGATTGTGTTCTCCGATTCCAGTCCGTAGTCGACGAGTAACGCCCGGCTCGTCTCCACGATCTGATCCACCTCTTTGGACAACGCCTCAAGTTCGGCGTGGCGGGCCCCCTTGTAGATCAAGTTGGCCTCGGTATCCGACATACCAGAGAGGGCTTTGTTATTGGGATCGTGCGGATTCATCGCCGCGAGCACACTGTTCACCTTGTCCACCACGACGTGGCGGGCGTGAAGGAAGTTGTCGAACTGCTTGAGTGTAAAGCCGGCCGCCGCGACACGCTCGAGCAGGGGGCGGAGTTCGTCGTTGGTGAAGTCCGCGGCACGTTGCTGTTCACGCTTCTGATACATCTCCCCCGCATAAATCGGGTTGATGGCATCGGCCACGACTCGACCTGCGGCCTGAATATCCTCGACCACGCGCTTGATGTCAATGTCCTTATCCTGGAGCTTGCGGATCCACTGGTCGATGAACCCGGGTTCGGTCATGGGGAAGGGAGAGATCGGGTTCCGCGGTGAGAACCGAGGGATCTCCACATCGACATTCTTCCTGAAGTCCACGATCCACGCCGGGAAGTGATCGAACTTCTTCGACCGCCAGTAGGTGACGCGATGATTCCCGTCGACGAGCATCCGCTTAATCCCGTCTGCGCCGATCACGATCACGGCCGGCGGATAGACCCCCGTCTTCTTGAACGCTTTCCAATCATAATAGCCAATCTCGGTTCGGGCCCTCGGCATGTCCTCGACCGTGTCCGGCACATAGGCTTGATACACCGTTGGCGTACCGCGACCCCAGCCCGTGCCTGTCCAGGCTTTGGGATCGGCCGTGATCTCTTTGTTCGCTTGGGCTTTATCCCAATCCACGTTCGGAACCGTTGCCCCCTTCGGGAGATCCTCACGCGCGAGACCGATCGGGGGTTTCGAGGTAGAGAAGCGGATACCCCAATCTTTCGCATAGGGCTGAAGAAGGGTGCGAAGTCTCTGCATGTCTCCGTCGGCTTCAGTTTTGAATTGCGCGTATTCCGCCTGTGTTACGACTCCTTGCTCATGTTGCCGTTTCGCTTCGAGGAGAGACTCTTCTGCCTCAGCGTACTCGTTCCACAGACGTTGAATCTCGGAGTCGGACAGGGGTTTCGAGGTAGAGAAGCGGATGTCTGGATTCGTCTTGTCAAAGGTGCCGATGTTCCCCGTCGCAGACTTCACTTGCGTCGGATCGAACACGACATAGCTCACGGTATTGCGAATCCCAGTCCCAGACGTTTCGAGAATGATCGCCCCGTCGTATCCCGCGGCCTTCATGAATGCGACGTTCGCTTCTCCACCCTCTTCACCGTCAAAGAGTTCCCACATCGTCTTCGGACTGCGGCCTGCGATGTATCGGTCGTTCATTCCCGCGTCTCGGAGTGCGGTCACGTCTTCTTCATTGATACCTTCCCGGAGATCGAGGGGCTTCGTAATCGAGAGATAGACTGGGACAATTCGTTGACCCCGTTCCTGGGCATCGCGCTCCCCTTGGTTCGCAAACTCAGTGGCCAATGCGGGTTCCTGTGCAAAGAACGCGGCGTAGCGTGTGACATCCCAAGGCCCGAGAATGTTACTGTTTTGCCCGGTAGACGGAATGTGGAACTTCTCGAAATCCCGCGTCGTACCATGATAGACCACCCGTGGCCCGCCGAAGCGAGTCTTGACCACCGACTTCCCAAACCACGCCTTGAACTCCGGAGTCTTGGTGACGGAGGCAGAGAAGCGAATGTCTGGGGTTGTCTTATCAAACGTGCCGATGTTCCCCGTCGCAGACTTGATCTGCGTCGGATCGAACACAATGTAGGAGTCCTCGGCATTGGCCTTGCGGTACTCCTCGTAGTCTTGATAGGCGCGATTGTACTCTTCCTCAGCGGATATCTCCCCCATTGATGGTTCGGAAGAAAGGGGATCCTGGGTATCAAATCGTTCTTGACGTATCTCCTGCCAGTTGGCGTAGGCTTCGTTCTTCTCAAGGAGGAACGCTTGGAGTCCCTCAGACTCCCCGGTGTTCTTGTAGACAATACCGTCGTACCCTTTTGATTGAAGGAACTGCCGAATCTTCACTGGTGTCCCCCAGTTCGCCGTCTTGGCATCGTCGGGGAATTTCTTCGCGAGATCGCCACGCATCGACTGTGAATCCCACGTCCCCTGATCCTTCATGCGTAAGGGCTTCTTGAGCGAGATGTAGACTTTCAGCGTGGCGTGGGTACGGGAGGGATCGAGTTCATGTGCAGTGGGGTCGCCCATGACCTTGACTTCGTAGCGATTGCGTGCTTGTCCTGCGGTGCCGAGATGAATCCCGATCTCACCCATGTTTTTGAATGCGGTGAACTCCGCGGTCGTCGTGTGAAACACCGGATGTTTCACGGTGCTCCCTTTGAGGAACTCTTTCTTCGCCGCGTCTGACAATCGTGGCCCAACCGTCCCCTCTTTCGGCACACGCTTCACGGCCCAGTCGGGTAACAGCCCCGTCTTCTGATCGGCGTAGATCGTGTCCTTCGGTGACGCCTTCCGGTTGGCCTCCCCATGTGGCCCGTAGTTGACCCAGCTATTCTGACCCCGGGTTTCGGTGGTCATGGCACGGCGAGCGAGTGCGGAGTACATAGCCTGGTGTGAATACCACGCGTTGTCCTCGCCTTCAGCCCGGAAACCGACCCCATCCTTGACGTGCCCAAAGTAATCGTGCACGACGCGGAACAGATCGTTCACGAGGACCTTCTCCCCGCTGATCACCACGTCGGTTTCTTGTAACAGAGGATTGGCCGAGGCGTCGAAGTTTGCATTGCTGCCGAAGCCGGCCTTGGTGCTGAAACTGTAGAAGTGATTGTGCTCCACCACGTCGAGGATGGCGTTCCGAGGATTCCCATAGGTATCCTCGTTATTGGGGAAGAACTCCACCACAAGACCCGTCTTCACGATCGCATTATATTGCGCGCGCGTCTCCTTGATCATCGCGTCATACGCCGCCTTGACCTCCGGGTCGTTGGGCTCATGCGCCATCTCGTCATAGGCCTTCGCGAGACGCGTGGACTGTTCCTTGTCGAGTTTATGATACACCGTCTCCGGTGTGTACGTGAGACCGGCGGACTTCATGTACGCGAGTGCCGCATCCTGCGCCGGCTTGAAGGCGTGAAAGTCTACGTCTTCTCCGTCGACGGAGACGGTAACGGGTACCCCTGTGAGGTCGCGGCCTGCTTGACCAACCCCCGCATACGGCCGACGTGGCTGGAATAGTACCCCTTCGCCTCCTGGTACTCCTCCTGATTGTGAAAGTCGCGTTCGTCCGGCGGACTTGGTAAAGCCATTGTGTGCTCCTTCGTCAAATGAGACCCCTCCGTGAGCCGGGGACAGCCCTTCGCCCCCCTCTTCCCACGCAAACTTCTTGATCCCGCCCGACAGTGTGTAGATCTCGTTGCGGGCGGCCGCAATAGAGAGCTCCCCCTCGCGTACGCGTTTCCAGATCGCCTCGACTTTCGGTTGTAACGCCTTCTTCTCTGTCCAGGGAAAGAGTGACCGTACCGCTTCCCACGTCACCGATTGAAATTCGTGAACCGGGATCTTCCGTTTCTCAGCGGCCGCACGATACGCATCGGCCAGGACTCCGTACGATCCCGACGCCCCAGTCTCTCGATTCGACCCGGCGGCTCCAAAATTGTCAGAGACTTCCGGTGATCCACCCGATAACGCATTCACGACGGCCGCCGCCACCGCATGGGTATCGATGGTCACATGGCCTTCGACGCTCTCGGGGTGCGCGATGTTGTTAAAGAAACTTCGAACCTTGTGGGCATCACCTAGCTGGTCATGGATGTTTTCGTTGGATCCGTCCCGAAGCATCGACACCGCTTTGGCGATCGTCTCGAAAGTCCCCCAGGCAATGTTCCGGGGGAACCCCACCTTCTTCCCAAAGAGATCAGTCTCCGTATCGGTCCCTCCCCGCGCATAGTCGCCGAATCCTCCCTCTGGGGTGACCAGGCGATACGTGCGTGAGTGGTAGGTCTCGTCATAGACGCGCACAAATCGTGCGCCATCTTCGTCCTTCATCTTCCCGAGTGTGGTGCCCTCGAGCCGGCGGGCATCCTTCAAGAGTTGCGCGCGGCCTTCTTTCGTCCCTTCACTCGTGGAGGATCGGTTATAGAGTTCCACCCACCCGGTCATCTCCGGGGTCCACTTCGTCTTCTCTTGGTTCTTCACGATCTGTCGAACCCGATCGGCGAGACCCATGTTCATGAACCAATCTTTTTGCGGAGAGAGGACCGCCATCACACCGGCGTGCTGACGGAAGTGATAGCCGTCTTGAGCGGCCCATTCTTTCGCGATCGTGTTGGCGCCCGAGTACCACTTCCGAGCCCGGAGACGAATCTCTTCGGGAACCAAATCGTAGAGCCAGAGGAGATTGTTCACCACCTTCTTGTGGAACTCAGCCAACACCTCGAGCCGTGTGCCCTTCCCGGTCATCATGGGATAGGTCCGGAGTGCGGCGGCCAGTGTGGCCACATGACCCTTTGACGCGAGGATGTCGGCCGTACTGATATGCCAGACCTGGGTGAGTGCGTCGTGCGCACTCTTCGCCCCGGACGGCACCGTGGTACTAAGTGTCGTGCGGGCCTCGGCGCTCACCTCCGGACGCACCCCGGTGGAGAGACGTGATCCAATGTCTGCCAGGTGGGGCCGTCGGCGTAGCGCCAAGAGTTGCGCGCGTGTGATCGTCTCCCCCTCCTTGTGCCCAGGGATGTGCTCGAGGAGGGTGTACTGCTGTGCTCGCTCTGCGCCAGACGGCACCTCGTCAGTCGATACCCGTGTGGCGTGCAGATACGGAGCCGGGCCCTCGGGGGTCATCGCGTGTTCAAAGGCGTGCTCCGTGTACGTGGGGGAATCGACGATCTCTTTCAAGGATTTCAGATGGGCGATCGCCGTGGGAAAATCTTTATGTCCCACTGCGAGCGCCACTTCGCGAGCCAGCCACTGTGCACGATTGTGCACGGGCAGTGCCGCGTGGGCCTTCGTGTATTCCTTGAGCGAGGCGTTGAGGCGATCGCGGAAGGCGGCGTAGGTCCCGCCGAACGCTTTCGCGTTGTTCCGGAGATTCTCGTCGGCTTCTTTTTCGAATCCGTAGGGATGCCCGAGCGATCGAAGCAGCCGATCGACCTTTTCCTTCATCGTCGGCTGATTGGCAAATCCATACTTCGCCGACTCCGTCATCCGATGCAAGAGATCCCCGGCGTGCTCGACCACCGGGTTAAGCACCCCGCCGACATTGTGACGTTGCACGCGGAGCATCGCGAGTTCCGGAACCACACGCTGCGTCTCGGCAATCTTGGTGAAGGCTGCGCTCACGAGCGGATGTACGACGGTGCGGGCTTCTTTGTTGGCAGAGAGGGCGAGTGTCCCCTTCTGGGCTTTCTCTCGAAGGGTGCCCACATGCACGTTATAGAGGGCTTCGGCAGCGGCCGCCGCCATCGTGTCGTGGACCTTCTCAAGATTCGTGACGTACAGTGAGGCGAGGTTCTTCTGCATGAAGGACCAGGGCCGGCTGACGATGAGTTCTTTCACGCGAGCGATCGTGTTGTTGACGTGATCGAGGAACCCGACAATCTCCGCCTTCGCCGGCTCGAGCCCCAAGCGTTCTTGTAAGCGGGCGACGATCTTCGACACCACTTCGGGTTTCAGGAGTTCGGTCCCGGCGATGTCCGAGGCCATTTCCTGTTTGAGATCGTCTTCATTTTTCGCAAACGTGTGCCGATTCCGTGCGAGGAGCACACCCTCTTTGGTGCGATTCTCCCAGACAAGATCCACAAAGGCTCGATGGAGTGGAGAGCCTTCAAAATGATGAAAGAGCTCGTGCACCAGGGTACTGGTGACGTCCGCTGCGCGGGTATTCGCCGAGACAAAGATGACGTCTTTCGCCATCCCCTTATGCACCACGCCATCCATGAGGGTCTTGGTCGGCTGGAGGACACTGATGCGTTTTCCCCAGAGCCCCATGAGGGCCTGCAAGGGGACTAGGTTTTCTTGGCTAATGCCTCCTGCCGTCGGATCAACGGTCTGAGGCAACTCGGCTGTCGTAAGGACTCGGAGCGGAGCGCCTCTAAACAACGTCTCTCCAGTCTCACCCTTGCTGAGAAGGGATTCATTCGCAAACATTGTTTCAATAAGTTTTTGATCAGCGTCACGGGTCACCTCCTGTTGAGTAAAGACTGGGGCGACATCCTTCCCCGTGCCAAAGGCGCCAGAGATAATGTTCTCTCCCGTGGTATCGACGCCTGCCTTGCCTGCGGCCACGACCTGGGCCGTCGCAATAGCTTCGTCGACGGTCTTCGCGTGAGCGATAGGGGCCACTACGTGAGCAATAGGATCCACCGTGCCGACGGAGCCTGTCGTGGGCGTCTGTGTTGTGGCAATCCGTTGTGCGTGAGAGACTGCTGCGGCACCGCCAATTTCTCCGGCGCTGGTACCCAGTCCCATGAATCCTTCAAGCATCGCTTCGGTGATATCACCTTTGCCGGTCGCGGCAAGTTCTCCCGTGTATTCACCCAGGGCTTCACCGGACGTTTCTAAACCAGCCTCGCCCGTTGTGCGCGCGACACGTTTCGCCGCAGTGGTCGAGTGTTGCACGGCGAGCTGTTGCGCCTCTTTCACCTTGGACGCGATGGCGGGATCCTGCCGAGCGATCTTTACTGCCGCGGTATCCGCGGTATTCACGCCTGCTTTTTCTAGTGTGCGAATCGTGGCCACTTCGACGGCTCGACCGACGGCACCAGTCATCCATTTGGTCAGCCCGAGGGTCGCCATGTCGACGGCCGTAATGATGCCGCCCTTGACGAGTCCTTCTTGGAGGGCCTGTGATCGTTCTTCAGGAGTCAACGTCTTATCGGCGGCCGCATCCATCAATTTGGATCCGGTCTCGAGCGCGACGTTCCCGAGGAACATCCCGGCAATACCACCGACGACGGTCCCGACACCGGGGATCACACTTCCCGCAGCGGCACCGGCGGCACCTCCTGCAAGGATGGCCCCCGTGTTGGGCAATTGCCCGGCGAGCATGTGGAGTGACCCGGACGGATGCGCGAGGAATGATGTACCAAGAGACGCACCCGTTTCGAGTAGTCCTCGATCCGGATTCGCGGCCTTCTTGGCCGCAATGTCTTCTTGAAGGGCCTGTTGTTCTGGGGATACAGGGGCCACTTGCTGGGCCTGTGAGGCGTCGACGATGGCCGCATCGTTGCCCACGAGGGCGTTGCCAAACGAGGACACGCTCCGCGCCATCCCCTTCACACCCTCAAGCACTGTTCCGCCCAACCCGATGGGGGCTGGAGGGGCCACCGGCGGATAGAGTGTGTCGTACTGTTTTCCAAGCTGATCAGGGGACCAGGTTGGATTATGCTCGGCGGCCTGCATAACCCATTCGTTTTTTGGAATGGGCGCGTCGGTCGAGGGGGTCGATGGATAGATGGAATCAAACTTCTGTGCGAGGGCCGCGGTATCCCAGGTGGGATTGACCTCTTTCGCCTGCGCGATCCACTCGTCTTTTGAAACTGGGGGACTCGCCACGGTGGGTTGGGGCATTTCGTCTCCTTACCGGGTCAGGAAATTGGAACAGGCACTTACCGTCCTTGGTTTGTCGGCACATTCACCAGCGGCCGATTGGGTACGTCTGGGGATTGCCACACAGGCTTCGTGAGTTGCTGATATTGGTTCGTGGGGATATTGGTCATTCCTGGTGATTGGAGCATGCCTGCGGAAGCATCGGGGAGACCCTCTAACGGGGACGGGACCAGGGGAGCCTCTGCCGCAGGGGCCGCCGCGGCCGCACCGGACGGCTTCGGCGTAAACGATTGGAACGGAGCCATCGGAGGTTTCCCGGTGTTATGGATGGAGAGCGAGAGGTCATCGATCTTGGCTTGCACCGCACGCTTCTCGTCCTCAGACATGGTCATCTGGTTCTTCTCGAGATAGGCGCTGTAATGCAGCATCAGGGCCTTGTCAGCTTCCGCAATAATCTGTTGGGTCTTCGTGATATCCGTCAGTCCCTTCACCGGTTTGCCGTCCGCCCCCGTCAAGAGGGATGTACTCCCATCCTTCATGACTTTCATGATGGTCCCGTCAGCCAAGGGTTGGAGGTGCCCCACCCCATTCGTCTGCGCTTGGATAGAGGCTTTGGCTAATGCCGTACTATCCTTGTGAAACGCTTTCGCCTGATCGCTCGAGAGCTTCTGCAGTTCGACCATTTTGTCGATCTGTGCCTGAGAGTTTTTGAAGGCCGCATCCGCCGACGTTTGCGCCATCGTCTCGGTGTGGGTGAATCCTGATTGTTGCATTTTCTCAGCGTGCGCCCGGGTGTCTACCGCCTGCCCTTCAGCATGCTGGAGGGCCCGCCCTTGCATGCTCTCCGCGTGCACCTGGCCGGATGCAAGATTTTCTTTCCCGGCCGTCAGCGTCTCGGTGTGCATCTTCTGTTGCACGTCGAGATTCCGTTTCGCCCGGGCATCTTCCATCGTCTGCCGTTGTTGCTCGAGCGTCGCCGTGATCGCGGCCTTCGAGACTTCAGCCCCAGCGGCCGACAACCCTTGCCCCGCACCTTGCAACATTCCTGCTGTGAGCCAATTCATCGGTCCTCTCCCTCTTTATGACGCCGGCTGATCCGTCTCGCCCACTTGTTCAGCCACTCAACTAGGCGACGGTAAAACCCCTGGGTTGCGCCGGGGACACGCGGTCGATGATGAAAAACACCGGGGAGGTTTTCGCACTCTCGGCCCCCGTCAGGTCCGTGGCGCTCGCTTGAAACGCAAAGGTCGAGGTCTTCCCCACAGGGGCAGGGACGATGAGGGTGGTTGCGATCTCAGCACCCCCTGCGACGGAGGAGGCGTTCACTTTCGCCCCCACCACAATCGGACCCAAGAGAGGGGCCGCCCCCACCGAAACCGCCCCCAATACGGGGGAATAATACACGGAGGTGTACGCGAGATCCGTCAACGGAGTCCCGTCTTCTTGGGCCCCTGGTTCCGTATACGACGCGTCAACTTGTGCGGTGGCAGAATCAATGAGTTTCATCAGGCGTCTCCTTTTACATACCCGTGGCTGAGTTCATCATCCCTGTCGGTTGTGGCGCGGCGGGTGCGGCTTCGGCTTCGGGCGCGGGTCCTTGCGCAGCCTCTTGCGCGGCAGCAGCCTTGAGGGCTTCGGGACCCTGCGCCTTCAGTTTCTGTGCCTTCGCCATCATCTCCGGCGTGATCTTAAAATAGTCGAGCAAATCTTGGTACGTCTGTTTTGTGGTCTCTCCGATCAACGGACCCGCGACATCAATCCCCGTCGATTGGATATACTCGAGGATATGGCACATGATTGTGATCACGGCGTAGAAGCACGGGGGTGGAGAGAGTGTGCCTTTAATCTCACGATTGATCAACCCAATGATCCCTGCGGCAATCTTCGCCACGGTCGTGGGAATCTCTTGAGGAGAGCCCGCTTTAATTTTCTGCGCGGCAATCACCAACAAATGATGCGTCTGCTCAGAGAAGAGAATCTTCATCCCCGCGACCACAATCTTCTCGTAGTCCTGACGCATCTCGGGTTCGATCTTGGCCTCAAGACCCTTGATCACTTGGACCAGTTCGGGGTCGGTGATCTCTTCACCCGCTCCCTCAGGCGCCTCTTCGGGTGGAGCATCGGCCGCCGTGGGCACCGCCTCGCCACCACCAGGGGGTGCGTTCAACATGCCGCCGCCAGTGGGAGGACCCCCCGGCGCGGGTACGGATGGATCTGCTTGTAGAGGTAATGCCATACGACTCCTTGTCACCCAACCGTTACCCAACCGTTACCCAACCGTCGGGTTCAATGGGGCAGTGGGATCAAATGAATTATGCGTGAACTTGATGGGGACTGCCGCGTTCGCGCGTTCCCACTTGGCTTTCTCGAGTGCCAATTGCTGTTGCTGCATCTGATAGTTGGCTTCAGCGGCTTTGCTCGCGCCGGCCCCCTGCATCATCCCGCCCACCCCCTGCATCACGGCGCCCGGTGCACCAGCCATCACTGCCCCACCGGCGTTTGAATCCCAGAATTTACTCCATCCAGATTTTGCCGCCGTATCCGTCCCAGCCTTCGCAGCCACGTCGGCGGGCGTTTCCACGGCTTTGGCCAGAGGAGTTTGGATAGCGGTCGACTGCGCCACATTCGGTGCGGTCGCTGCAGCCGGGGCAATCACCTGCCCTGCCGCATTCAATGTCTGCCCTCCTGTGAGGACCCCTGCCCCCGGTGCCATCATGGGCGCCGCGTTCGCGGCCGCGGTTGTGCCAAAATCCACGGCCCCTCCCGCCACGGCTTCGGGAGCGAGGACGCCCGCTTGAGGCGCGACCGCACTGGCGGCAACCGTCTCACCTGTCGCGGCAGTGGCACCCGTCGTGCCGGCGGCACCAGCAGCCCCCGCCCCAGCGCCCAGCGCACCAGCCGCCAGCGCACCACCCGCGGCACCAAGCCCGCCCATGGACAGGACCATCCCGATCTGCCCGAGGAGTTTATTCTTTGTGACAGCCCCGACGACAGTGAGCCCCACACCCACCACACCGACCACCATGGCGACGGTCACAACCGTGGCCACGGCGACACCCACCGAGACGGCGGCCGCGCCAGCGGCAACTCCTATACCAATTGCGGCAACGGCGATGACGGACATAATGGTAACTCCTTTGCAGAAAAACTATCAACAGTTAATGCGTCAAGAATCGTGTCGAGATTTGTTTCGGCTGTCGCGTGGACCGTCGTCCAGATGGTATCTTCGTGCGCGATCCCCACCCGCTTCGTACCGGGAGGGGACAGGAGAATCCTGGGTCCCACAATGCGTTCGGTCCCGGTTTCCGTGATGATCGTGATATCGCCTTTTGTGATGAAACTCACATGGCCTTGCAGATGAATTTTTCCGACAAGCGTCATCCCCTTCGGGATATGAATCTCTCGAATATACAGACCATCAGCTAACCGGTCAAGGGTCGGGACAGGCACTTGCGGCTCACGCGCCACCCGCTGTTCGATCCACGCAATCTCCTCGCGCCGTTCCAGACGGCCGTGAAGATCGGGGAGGGTGTTCGTGAGGATCATGAGGTCGTTCACTATTTAATTCCCTTCAACATGGTCGTCATAAACCTAATCGCCGAGAGGGTCGTGGCGGTCTTCGGGAGTGCGTTCTGCGCGGCAATCTGCGTGGTGTACGATGCCTTCAATGACGTCTTCTGCGCTGGTGTGTAAAACTTATTGATGTTCTGCAGTTGGAGTCCCTGTACCAATGCCCTCGCTGTATGCGAGGCTGCGAGAGCGGTCGAATAGGCCGCGTACGTCTTACTCGCCGCACGCTGTGCGGCAACGAGTTCGTTCGATGCGGCCTTAAAGGCCGCAACCGCCGCGGGGGGAGAGATGTTTCCACCACTCCCCTGGACTCCGTTAAAGACTGGGCGTGCGGCATTGGCTGCGGCGGTGACCTTCGCCTGGGCTGCGGCGACGGCATCATTGGCCGCCTTGTTCGCGGCGCTTGCTGTGGACAGGGCGACACTCGCCGTGGCCCCTGCCCCCTTTGCCGCCGTGAGTGCGGTCGCCATGGCTGGAGCGGTCGTGTATTGAGGAACGGGGGTCGGTTTTGGCCCACCGGCGGCCGTCAACGCCGCTAATGTTTTGGTCAAGGCCGCCTTCTCGGCAGGGGTCGTGGCCAACGCGACTTTGTCCGTATAGGAATCGACCGCGGCTTGATACACAGCAGAATTCGAATTCCGCCAGACCTCAACCTGGGCCTTGGTACTCGCCTCCTTCGTCGACGTTGCCAACGCTCGTAACGCGAGAATGTTAGCATTGATGGGGGCGTTATGGGCCTTCCCGCCTCGTTGTGTCGCCCAAAGGGTACTATAGAGCGCGGCCTCTTGTGCCTTAATCGTAGCCAAATTCGTCTGTGACGACGTAAATGCTGTATTCGCAGTTGCGAGTTTCTGAGCAGTGGCCGCTGCAGCGGCCTGGGTCGCGGCCGTCGTGCCGCCGGCGGTCGGTAGGATGGGGGCCGGCGGGGCTTTGGGGAATCCCGGGGCCTTGAGTCCTGATAAGAGGCGGGTGTACCGTTCAACCCCCGCCGCATTATTCGTCGCCTTCGAGATCGCGAGATTAGTTTCGTACGCGCTGACGCGCGCATTGTATTGGTCCGGGGTCTTAAAGCGAATCCCCTGGACCAGGGCTGCATCGGCGGCCTGTGATGCCACGATGGACTGCCGACGGAATTCGGCCGCTTGCTCGTTAAACGGGGCGTTGGTGGCCTTCGCCCCTCGCCCAGCCGGTACCCGCTTCGCAAGAGCCGCAGCACGCTGCGCCTCGAGACTCGTCGCTTCCTCCCGTAACGTGGCTTCGTTCGCCTTGGCCTCATCGAGTGTCGCGGCCTTCTTCGTGGCCTTAGAACCGACGACATTTCCAGAGGTCGCATTACCCCCGCCGAATAAATCGGTGACCCCGCCCGTCGTGGTCCCGCCCGTCGTGGTCCCGCCCGTCGTGGTCCCGCCCGTCGTGGTCCCGCCAGGATCTTGTGGAGTGGAGGTGCCCCCGCCAAACAAATCCGCAATCCCCAATGAGCTAATTTGTCCAGGGGCGTTCGTCGCAATCACTTGGGTGGCCCTGAGCGACTCATTCATCAAGTTCATCTGTCCAGCGATCGCGGTGGCTTTTGCCGCCGCATCTAACGTGGTGCTCATTTGAATGTTCGCGATGTTCGTCATCGTCTGCTGCGCCAGTTGAGCGGCCGCGCTATTTTGATTCAACAGCATCTGATTCGCGTTCAAGACCTGTTGCATCTGGAGTTTTTGTTGCTGATCTAACCGAGACATAATTTGCGCGTTTTGAGCCTGGGCCTCCAAATTCAACGCAGCATTAGACGCGTTTGCATTGATCGCGTTCATCTGCGAGGTCAGATTCGCGTTCAGCTCATTGGCCTTGTTCACTTCACCGGTGTTGAATTGGCTCGCCGCGTTCTGTGCGTTCGCCGTATTCGTCATGGCGGCATTAATCGATCCCGCGTCGGATGTCGCAATGGGGGCCGCCGCGGCAATCACGGCAGACTGACCGGCTGCGGTCCCGATACTCGAATTCAGCATGCCTCGGTCGTTGCTTCGCGCAAGCGCGAGCTGTTCAGCCTGCTGCATCAGGGGAGAGTTCCCCTTGACAATGTCTTTGATTCGGTTTTCGACGAGCCCGCCAGGAGCCACCTCATAGGGCGTAGCCTGATAACCGGTGGCGGTGGTCTGCCCGGCCGTCCCGAGGGTGGGGTCGTACGTCGCTGCCGGCGAGTTGGCCCCTGCGTCGGCGGGAGGCGTGACGGGACCCGTGGTGGCACCGGTGTTCGTCGTGACGATGGTACCCTTGGCCCCGGACTTCATGGCCTCCTGGCTCGGGTCCACCGCTTTGTAATTCAACATTCCATTGCCGACCGGATTGGTCGTACTGGCAATGGCGTTGGGATCTTTAGGAAGTG
>ERZ1292623.53-Hain-H51-01um-R1-53-length-116174-cov-12_pt2 | contig 63262 bp, 66 predicted proteins | sample MGYA00564398_ERZ1292623 | MGnify/ENA primary metagenome ERZ1292623 (study PRJEB36523, sample SAMEA6512633) | groundwater metagenome | collected 2019-01-07 | study: AquaDiva: Metagenomics assemblies of 32 groundwater samples
CCCCCCCCCCCCCCCCCCCCCCCCCCCCCCCCCCCCCCCCCCCCCCCACTCAGAGGATTGCCCATAAGATTACTAATGATATTTTCCTCATTCCTATTATTTATATTATAGCTGAATTGATGAAGTGGCTTTAGTAAATATTGATCTATGCACAAGAAAAAAGCAGCTCTAGGGCTGCTTTTTGGTTTGTGAGTCTTCCGTGTCTTCTTGAAGCCGCCGTGTGCGGCGTAGATCTGCTTTTTCGAATCGGCGCTTATCGTCTTCAGTTTCCGGAATGACTTGTGGCAGAGTAGCGGGCTTGCCGTCATCGCCGATGCCCACGAAGGTGAAATAGGCGCTTACAACATGGCGTCGCTTTCCGGTCATCGGTTCTTCCGCGCAAACTTTGATGCCGATCTCCATTGAGGTTTTCCAAACTCGGTTCACTGCGGCTTTATAAATCAGCATTTCTCCTTTTACAGCTGGCCCGAGGAATTTGAATGAATCAACGTAAAGCGTAACGCAATCAGTCCGGCTGTGTCGTCTGGATACCATCGCCGCCACTTTATCCGCGAGTTCCATAACCCGGCCTCCGAAAGCTGTCCCACGAGGATTGATGTCGGTTTCAAAAAGGATATAAGGATAATCGTTAATGGCCGATTCTGATACTTTTTTTGGCTCCAGGTTCATTCTTAGTTCCTTTAATGTTCCGACCGAATTATAGCAGATTTCCTTGCCTAGCCAAATCATTTACACAACTCGTTTTTTTAGGCTATGATCTGACTAGTTCCAGAAGGGTTGATAATGAAGAATTTCTTGCTCGGCGGCCTTGTTGGGCTGGCTGTTGGTTTGATTGTTTTTGCCATCAATTATTCCTGTTCAATCTGGGCGCCGTACGCGGCCGAGCATTCCAAGAATTTTGAAGGTCAGATAGTGATAGTGATTGGCTATGATCAATCAAAAGAAAAAGCCACTTGGAGTGAAACCTCCGTCAGTCACAATGATACTTTGTGGGCAATTCAAAAAGGAATTTGGAGTGATGAGGTGATCGTCCGTTGTAATACCCCCGAAGAGGCGAAAAAGAAAAAAGACGAGGTTCTAAAGGCGTTGGGCTATGATCAACCAAGTGATCCTAAGCCTGAAGCCGAGTCTATTAGTAAATAAAGCAGCCCTCCCGGGCTGCTTTTATTTGGTGGACCGGATGGGGATTGAACCCACGACCTTTCGCATGCCATGCGAACGCTCTGCCGCTGAGCTACCGGCCCTTTGTCAAAATCCCCGATATCACTTCTAACTCCTGGTGAATTTTTGAGCTTTGTAGAATATGAAGAACGCAGACCCCCATATATTCCGGCTTCTTCGTACTTTTGCCGACAGTTCTTGGGTCCGGCTTGGTCCTATAGAAGTTCTCTATCGGGATACCGACTTGCTTAGACCAGAAGTTGGTAAGTTTTCCTATGTTTTGGTCGGCTCGATAAGAAATCCTGCACTTTATCAAATCGGTGGTAGTACTGTAGCACATTTTCAATAATTTCAAAAACAACCTAACAATTCCCACATCTGAACTTCCCAACGCCAGAAGTCCGTCGCGCTTTGCTCCTTCGCCTAGATACAACGTTGCTAGTAACATTTTGGCAATGTTTTTATCCACTCTCGTCCAAAGAGCTTCATGCTGGATGAAAAGTGATACTAGGTTTTTCTTCTTTTCTCCTTCGGCTTTTCTGATTGCGGCTTCTCGGCCCCTCCTTAGGTTGACGTAATTTATTTTTTTCAGACGGCTAGCGTATTCTTTTGGCAGATGCACATTTTTGCACCAATCAGAGAGCGTGCTCTTGGGAATTTTCTTTTCTAGCACTGCCTGAATCTCTCCAAACGTTTTTCCGATTTTTCTTAGCTCTTGCGCCCTCACTTTCATCAAGTGATTACTTAACATATAGAAATTGTACTACAGAAGCGTAAGTGTGGAAATATCGTAATAGTGACTACTGGTGCCCTCGCGAGGAATCGAACCTCAATTTACTCGTTAGGAGTGAGTCGTTCTGACCATTGAACTACGAGGGCATATTATACTGACCACTCCGACGCCTCCTAGGGTCGGAGGGCCGACCTTGCGTCGGCCTTGAACTACGAGGGCATGTTTAAGCCAAACCTCTCTATAAGATAGCTTAATTTAAACAAATATGCTATAATTACCGCATAAGCTTATTTGAGCTTAAAAGGTCCAAAACTTTAAATAATCTCATTTAAATGGAATATACTGGCTATTGCGTTAAGTGCAAAGCGAAAGATCGCAAAATGCTGAATGCCCAGGAAGTGCCCATGGCTGGAAAAGGGGGCAAACCTCGAAGGGCTGCGACTGGAGCTTGCGAAGTTTGCGGAACCAAGATGTTCAGAATCCTCCCCAACGCGAAGTAGTATTTGTTAAGGCCTTAACAAATATAAGGCAGAACGCCTGGTGAATAACCGGGCGTTTTGCTAGGGAGAGGTAACGATGGAGGAGTGCCAGAGAGGCCGAATGGGCCGCACTCGAAATGCGGTATGCCCGAAAGGGTATCGAAGGTTCGAATCCTTCCTCCTCCGCAAAATTCCGAACCGCCCTTGCGGCGGCACGGAATTTTCTGGCTGGGGTTCGAACCGAGCAGTACCCCGATCAGGAAGGATTTGGAAACCGAAGGTGTCCGACTGGGGGCCGGGGTACTGCGAATGGTTCGGCGAGGCTTGGGGCTATCCAGCACAAGCCGAAGCGCAAATCCCACTTCCTCCTCCGCATCGGGCCTATAGTTCAGTGGTAGAACGCCTCGTTTGCAACGAGGAGGGGGGAGTTCGATTCTCCCTAGGTCCACGAATTTCAAAAAGCACTAAATCGGTGCTTTTTGAATTCCCGAGAATCGAACAGCCGCACCCCGTGTTGGAAGGCTCTCGGAAACCAGAAGGTGTCCGAGACGGGGGTCGGGGTGCGGCGAAGATGTTCGAGCCGAGTACTCGAGGCCTTGTTCTCCCTAGGTCCACAATCTAAAAACCGCCACCGGCGGTTTTTAGATTGTGGAGATTCTGCTATAATTCTCTTAGAACTTTAGAGCTTTGCAGAGAAGGAGGAGGCAAATGGCCGACCGGTTTCAGGAAGATGTTCTGAAAGATCTGGAAAAGAATCCTGATCAGCATCGGCACGCTACTTATGAGGAGTTGGTGGCCTGTTGCACGGTTTTGTATCACGGGAAACCCGTCCTGGATCTTTCATTGATGGATGCTCACCTGAAAAGCGCGCCGATTGCCCACAATGGCGGGCAACCCTGCGATGTTTTTGAGGGACCGTGTTCTTGCGGCGCCTGGCATCACAAGGGAGAACCGCGGAATTGGTTAATTAAGAATCCGCCTTGGTAAGAGGCGGCTTTTTTTGTTAAAATTTCTATAGTTTTTTGAGAGAGCAGAAATGGAAAATTATCTTAGACTTTTGGATGAGATCATTACTTTCGGGGTGGATCGTCCGGATCGCACTGGAGTCGGTACGCGATCTTTGTTTGTGCGTCAGCTACGGTTTGATATGAATGCAGGCTTTCCGATTCTTACCACGAAGAAAGTTGCGTTCAATAGTGTGAAGGCGGAATTGCTCTGGCTTATCAGCGGCAGTTCGGATAATAAAGAATTGCAGGAGCGGGGATGCGAGATTTGGACGGCTAATGCCAACGCTCCATATTGGAAACCGAAGGCGAAGTTTGAAGGAGATCTGGGCCGGGTCTATGGAGTTCAGTGGCGACACTGGCGCAAGCCCGATGGTACCGAGGTTGATCAGCTTGCGGAGATTGTTGAAAGGATCAAAAAGGATCCGAACGATCGGCGCCTAATCGTTACCGCTTGGAATCCGGGCGAGTTGGATGAGATGGCTTTGCCGCCATGCCACATGATCTTTCAGTTCTATGTGGCGAATGGAGAGCTGTCGCTACATATGCTGCAGAGAAGCTGCGATTCATTCCTGGGGGTGCCATTCAATATCTCTTCGTATGCTTTGCTTTTGGCTATGATTGCGCAGGTCACCGGCACAAAAGCAAAAGAAGTCATCCTAACTCTGGATGATGTCCATATTTATCTGAATCATTTTGAACAGGTAAATACTCAGTTGGAGCGGGCGCCGATGGCCCTGCCTCAGCTTTGGCTGAATCCGGACGTTAAGAAGATTTATGATTTCAAGATGGATGACATCAAGCTGATTGGTTATCAGCACCATCCGGGGATCAAAGCGGAGATGGCGGTATGAGAATCTCAATAATCGCCGCGCTGGGAAGGAATTGGGTGATTGGAAATGGAAATAAGTTACCCTGGCATCTGCCGGCAGATTTGAAAAGATTTAAGGAGCTGACAAAAAATCACACGGTAGTGATGGGACGGAAGACGGCGGAATCGCTGAGCTGGAAGCCGTTGAAGGATCGTCTGAATTTGGTGGTAACGAATTCTTTGGAACAAGCCCAGGTGAAAAATGGCTTCCTGACTGTTAAAAAAATCCGCGACGCGATCGCGGTGGCAGAGATGACGGGGGAGCAGGAGCTCTTTTTCATCGGCGGAGCGAAAATCTTTGAAGCGGCTCTACATTTGGTAGATCGGATGTATCTGACGATTATCAATGCCGACTTTGAAGGTGATGCCGAGTTTCCGGAAATTGATTTTGGCGACGACAAACTTTGGGATTTGAAGGCGGCAGAGACTAGACTGCCGGATTCTAAAAATGCTCACGAGCTGCACTTCACGGTTTGGGATAGAGCGTTTGGAAATTATAAACCCGTGTCTGATTAGACACGGGTTTTTTGTTTACATCCTGAGTGAGTCGAAGGATTATTTGTTGATAGGAACGATGGAAGGAACTCGCCCCAAGTTACCGGATTGATCTTTGCGGATCGGGCCGACAAAGATTTCGGCGTCACCGCATTGCATCATAATTTCCGCCACGCCTTTTTGGTTGAACTGATCTCCGCAGCGAAAGTGTTTCGCGGAAAAAATAGATTTTCCTCGGAGATACCAGAACAACATCCAGGCGTACGAATAAATAATGGAGGTTTCCATCTTATATGGAACCAGTCCGCACTCCTTCGCGCCCACCAGAATTTTCGCGGGCCGGACCACTCCGGAGAGCAAATACCATTTCTCTGTCGGGAAACTCCGGCTGAGGTAGTAGTTGATGACCGCGTACAGCCACTGCAAGTTGGCGGGTTCGGGAAGGTCCAAATTATTTCTCCTTTCCACGGCCGCGGCGGAAATTTCCGGGAAGCGCTTTTCAAAAGTCGCTTTGATGTCCGAATATTTCGCGTCTTTCGGAAGATGTCCGAACGGCACTACCGGGAAAAGAACATATTGGAACTTTTTGGCGCTTAGACCATAAAGCGTTTTTCGATGAAAGGGGATTTCTTTGTAGTCTTTGGGATTCACCCATGCTTTGCATTCCGGGAAAAGTTCCAGAACTTCTTCAATTGAAATAAATGAGCGCCCCATGATCTTAGCGGCGCTCTCCTGCGTGGTAAAGCTAGGCGCCTGTTTCATGGGAAACTCCTCAAGATGCTACTTATAATATAGGCCTGGTTGACTTAATCTGCAACGACAGCGATAATATTTCTCGGTACTTTGAGGGTAATGGATTGATTTCAGTAGAGCCAGTTATCTTGAGTTTCGTGGATCGCGAGGATCTTAAGACTGGGTATGTAACGGCAGTGAACCGCCTTCTTCCTCAGCTTTCAAGGAGCGCTGAGCCATTAAGTTGCGCAGACCTCATTTACATTACCCGCCAAGGCCACTGCCGTCTTTTCCTAGCGATAGATAATACACAGTCCGGTATTTCGGAATCAGTTGTTGGAATGGCGATGATATTTTTTGTTGATCGTCCGGAGGGTTGGCTTGGTCAGATTCATAGCGTTGTGGTAGATAAGCCATATCGTGGCCAACACATCGGCAGTATGTTGTTGAAAAAGCTTTTGGAATCAGCTCAGCTTAGAGCGAGGTTGGAGGGCCAAGAGATCAAGCTCGAATTGACCAGCAATCCGAACAATCAAGATCGCGCAACGGCGATTAAGATGTACGAAAAGTATGGATTCAAGTTGGTAGCGCTGGCGGTAGATCAGGATGGGACAAACTTGTATCGTCTTGTGGTAACGCCCTAAAGGCGTTACTTTTTTATAATGGTGGGGTGGCCGAGTGGTTTAAGGCGACAGTCTTGAAAACTGTTATACCTGCAAGGGTATCGTGAGTTCGAATCTCACCCCCACCGCCAGATGTCCAAGTTTGAACCGAAGCAAAATAAGGGTTTTTGAACAACAGAAAGCTGATTTCAGATGAAGTCGGCTTTTTGTATTATTTTTGACCCAGTGATATAATATAATCAACATATTTTAATAATGATTCAATTATGTCTACAATCAGTAAAAACATTCGCAAATTAAGAGAACAAAAAGGAATATCTCAAGACAGGCTTTCTAAGCTGGCAGATATTTCTTTGAATACAATAGCTAAACTTGAACTCGACGATAGCCAAAATCCTACTATTGAGACATTGCAGAAAATTGCAAAAGCTTTAGATGTTAAAGTTGAGGATTTAATAAAATAAAATTTATGGCTAGAGAAGCATCAGTCAAAAATCTTACAAATGCGAAACGGGCAAAGAACGATGAGTTTTACACTCAGTTCATTGATATTCAGAAAGAAATTGAAAGGTATTTAGATTACAACCCTAATACATTTCGAGCTAAAGTGGTGTATTGCAACTGCGATGATCCGTTTGAGAGTAATTTTTTTCGCTATTTTGTGCTCAATTTCAACAAGCTCGGATTGAAACAACTCATAACGACGAGTTACAAGCCGTCGCCTGTCGCCAATACACAACTGGGATTGTTTGGCGATGATGTAACACTCGCAAAATCCAAGGGCCGTCCGAAAATAACCGCCAATAAGTTTATTATCAATGAAGTAAAAGACATAGACGGCGATGGCGAGTTTAACTTGAAAGATGTAGCAAAACAGTTAAAGGCAAATAAACACAACGAGTGGATGCCACTAAATGGTGATGGTGATTTCTCTAGCGATGAGTGTGTCGAACTACTCAAGCAGTCTGACATCATAGTAACCAATCCTCCGTTTAGTTTGTTTCGTCCATATATTAAACAACTTTCTGATTACAAAAAGAAGTTTTTGATCATCGGCAATATTAATTGCATAACTTATAAAGAAATATTTCAAAAAATTAAAAACAATGAAATATGGTTAGGTAACGGAATGGGAAGATGGATTTCTGGATTTATTGTACCTAAGGCCTACGAATTGTATGGGACAGAGGCTAGAATAGATGAAAACGGAGATAGAATTGTCGCCACTAATAACTGTCTATGGTTAACTAATCTTGATCATGGACGCCGTCACCAACCATTACCACTTATGACAATGGCAGAAAATTTAAAATTCAGCAGGCACAAAGAAATTAAAGGCAAAAAAGTGTATGAAAAATACGATAATTATGATGCGATAGAAGTACCTTTCACCGATGCGATTCCAAGTGATTATAAAGGTGTAATGGGTGTGCCGATTAGTTTCTTGGATAAGTATAATCCTGACCAATTTGAAATTGTAGGATGCTCATATGATTATGGACGACCAGATGGATGGGATCAAAATATTGATATGGCTGTTTCTATAAATGGTGTGAATATTTATAAAAGAATTTTAGTTAAGCACAAGAAAAAATAACTATGAAAACAACCCTAAAAAAAGACATCACTATAAAAGAAGTTTGCGATGGTTTCGTCTACAACGAACTTGAAGGAAAAGGTTTGTTTGGTTTGTCTGGAAAACTAACGATTCAGCCGGAGTATCAGCGTAATTACATTTATGCAGATGGTAAAAAGGATGTTGCAGTCATTGACTCGATTTTAAAAGGATACCCTATTGGTTTAATTTATTTTAACCAAGTTGGTGCTGATAAGTTTGAAGTACTCGACGGACAGCAACGCATCACGAGTATCGGTCGGTTTGTGACTGGTAAGTTTGCAGTCAAAGACAAAAATAGTCATGAACAATACTACAGTGGTATGGCTAGTAGTCAGCGCGAGCAGATAATGAATAGTAAGTTGCTAGTGTATTTATGTGAAGGTGACGAACCTGAAATTAAGGATTGGTTTAAAACTATTAACATCGCTGGTGTGCCACTAACCGAGCAGGAAATTTTGAACGCTGTCTATTCTGGGCATTTTGTTACCAAGGCGCGCGAAGAGTTTAGCAACAGCCAGAACGCAAACGTACAGAAGTGGAGTGCGTACATTGCTGGTGACATTAAGCGTCAAGCTTATTTGGAACGAGCTTTAGATTGGGTTTCTGGTGGTGATATCGATAGTTACATGAGCAAGCATCGAAAGGATACAAATATTACCGAGCTGAAAAAGCATTTCAACACAGTCATTGATTGGATTTCAACCACATTTACTGATGTTGAGAGCGAGATGAGAGGACTTGAGTGGAACAGGCTTTACGAAACTTATCATAAGAAAAAATATAACCCTGCTACTGTTTCCTCTTTAGTACAAAAACTCTATGCCGATGGTTTTGTTAAGAATCGTCGAGGGATTTTTGAATATGTCTTGGGTGGTGAGGTTGATACAAGGTTACTGGAAGTACGAGTGTTTGATGATCCAACCAAGCGTTCAGTGTATGAATCTCAAACAGCTACCGCTAAGAAGAAAGGTGTCTCAAACTGTCCACATTGTGCAATAGGTCATGATGCAAACAAGGATAAGATTTGGAATTTGAGTGAAATGGAGGCCGACCATGTATCGGCTTGGAGTAAGGGTGGCACTACATCAGTCAAGAATTGCGAGATGTTGTGTAAGACACACAATCGAGCAAAAGGAAATCGGTAAAAATCGGTATGGAAAAACTGAAAATCAAATTTGAGTATTGTTACGGAATTAAGAAACTTGAAAAAGAGTTCGTTTTCAGTAATAGGACTTTTGCTATTTATGCTCCAAACGGTTCAATGAAAACATCTTTTGCAAAAGCCTTTAAAGATTTAATGAAAGGAGAAGAGACAAAAGATTTAATTTATCCAGAGAGAAAAACTGTCAGAGAAATCAAAAATGAAAGTGACGCTGAATTAACAAAAGAGGAAATTTTTGTTATTGAGCCATACAATGAAGGTTATTTTTCTGATAAACAATCCACTCTTGTTGTAGAAAAAGAACTAAAAGAACAATATGAGAAAATATATGTTGATTTAGAGAAAGAAAAGAAAAATTTTGTTACAAAATTAAAATCAGAATCACAAAGTACCGACTGCGAGGAGGAAGTGCTATCAACATTTTCGGAAAGTGAAAAAGACACACTCTTTGATATTTTAGAGAGAATTTTTCCTTCCATTGACGGCTCTCGCACGAAATATTCTTTTAGATATAATGATGTCTTTGATAAAAAAGGAAATGTAAAAAAGTTTTTAGATAAGCATAGCAAAACTTTAGACGAATATATTAAACAATACGATTCTCTTGTCTCTCAGTCCGCATTCTTCAAAAAATCTGCAAATACCTTTGGAACATACCAAGCAAATGAGTTATTAAATTCAATAGAAGACAACTCCTTTTTTGAAGCTGGTCACTCTATTAATTTATCAGATGATTCAAAGATCAATTCCGCTGAAGACCTAAAAGAACTTCTTGAGTCGGAGATAAAAAAGATTATAAACGATGAGAAACTAAAGAAAATATTTGACACTATAGACAAAGCCATTGGGCAGAATGCCGAGTTGCGTGCATTTAAAAAAGTTATAGAGAGTGATAATTCTCTCCTTGTTCATCTCAAGGACTATGAGCTTTTCAAGAAAAATGTTTGGCTCGGCTATCTTTCCCAGATACAAAATGATATTAAAATACTGCTTGATTTTTATACTACAAAGAAAGAAGAATTGTCTAAAATCATAAAACAGGCTGGAGATACTGCAACTGAGTGGGAGTCTGCGGCAGACGAATTTAATAGTAGATTTACTGGTTTGCCATTTAAAATAAAAATAGAGAACAAAGAAGATGTAATTTTAAAAACCAATGCCCCTGTTTCAGAATTTATTTTTGATGACTCTGAGAAAAGAAAAGTTAATAGAGAGGAACTTTTAAGGGTATTAAGTCAAGGAGAGAGAAGAGCTTTATATATACTAAATATTATATTTGAGATTAGGGCTAGAAAAAAAGCGAATCAAAAAACTCTGCTTGTAGTTGATGATATTGCTGATTCTTTTGATTATAAAAATAAATATGCAATTGTTGAGTATCTAAAAGACATTTCTGAAGATGATAATTTTTTTCAAATAATTCTCACTCACAACTTTGATTTTTTTAGAACGATTTTAAGCAGAGGTATTGTGCCATATGTTCAATGTTTGATTAGTAATAAAAGTAATACTGATATTAGTTTAGAACAAGCAAATTATATCAATAACCCTTTTATTAATGATTGGAAAAAAGATTTAACCGACAACAAAAAACTTGTCGCCTCAGTTCCATTCGTAAGAAATATTATCGAATATACACAAGGTGTTGGTGATGATGATTATCTACTATTAACATCGATACTGCATTTAAAAGATAGATCTGCCTTGATTACTATCAACGATTTTAAATTAATCTTTGAAAAGACTATTAAAGATGTTGTTTTTCCGACTGGTATTGATGTGAGCAAAAATATTTTAGATACCATATTTGAAGCCGCTGACGATTGTTTAACGGCAACCCAACGGATTAACCTTGAACACAAAATTGTAATGTCAATCGCAATACGTCTTAAAGCAGAGCAGTTCATGAAATCAAAGATTGCTGATCAGAATTTTATTAATGGATTAAATAGTATTTCAAACCAAACAAGAGAATTGTTTAATAAATATGAGAATGATTTTAATAATGAGACTGATAATATTCAAATACTCAAACGAGTTAATTTGATGACTCCTGAAAACATACATATAAATTCATTTATGTATGAACCGATATTAGACATGGGGGATGGTGAACTACGGGAATTATATAAATTAGTAAAAGAAAAGTTGGTTATCTGACCGAATAGTCAACCTCGTTTTTGCCCTTAACCGACTTCGGCTTAGGCGTCTCAAACCATTCCGGATGAACTTTGAAGATAGCCCTTAATTCCTGTATACTTTTATCAATATCCTTGAATTTGAGCCACTTTTTCGGTTCAAACTTCGGGACATCGTCCCCGCCAGAATTTTAAATACCCCTAGACCCCGGGGTATTTTATTTTTTCGGTTTTTGTGTTATTTTATAGTCGGTTCCTTAAACAGAGGATATATGAACACCAAGCAGGACACGACGATTGTTACCGGCGGAGGCCAGGGTATTGGCCGCGCAATCGCCCGCAGAATGGCTGAAGACAGCAACGTTCTAGTTGTTGGCTTGGATCAAGAGAAGCTAAAATCGGTCTGCCTTGATCTGCACAATCTTGGTCTGAACGCGGATTTTGTCGCCGGAGATGTTGCCGACGAAAATACGGCCGAGCGAGTCGCTAGTCATCTCAAGCAGAATAATTGGTCCGTGAAGAATCTGATTTGCAACGCCGGGATCGGCAAGAGCGGAGCGGTGGAAAGTTACAGTTCGGAAATGTGGCGTCGGGTTTTTGACGTCAACGTTCACGGGGCTTTCTACTTCGTGAAAAAGTTTCTGCCGGGAATGCTGGAAAGAAAGAGCGGCAATATTATCTTAATGAGTAGCACTGCCGGTCTTCGCGGATTCAAATATGTCGCCGCCTACAGTTCCACCAAACATGCCCTGGTCGGATTCGCTAAATCGCTGGCGCAGGAATACGGCAAGCGGGGAATTGTCACCGTGCCGTTCTGTCCGGGTTACGTGGATACCGAAATGACTACCCGAACGATCCGCGGCTTGATGGAACGCCAGAAAATTTCCGAAGAAGAGGCGCGGGCGAAGATTGCCAAAATTAATCCGCAAGATCGGATTATTCCTCCGGAAGAAATCGCGGAGATGGTGGCCTTTGTCTGTTCCGGAAAAGTTCCGTCGTTGAGCGGTTGGCCTCTATCATTGAGCGGAGGTGAGGTGTGAGCAAATTAGAACGTATCGTTACCGGATTAGTATTGTGGATTCGCGAACGGACTCGTGAAGATTTTGGTCTCCTTGTTCCGGTCAGCGGCGGTTCCGACAGCGCCCTATGCTTCTGGTTGTGTAATCAGGTCTTTCCTAACAAGACCATCGGGGTTTATGCCGGTACTGATTTACGGGAGCGGAAGTGGTTTGAGTCAATCGGACGGGTTCGTTTTATTGAACCACCACCTTTCAGTTCTAACGCGGAAATCTTCCGCTGGGCGAAGTTCCTGGAGATTTGTTACCAGGAGAAGCGGCTGCTAATCGGCACCCGGAATCGGATGGAAGATTTGCTGGGCGGTTACAGCTTGGCCAGCCGCTTGGCGACCGTTCTACCATTAGCGGGCGTTTGGAAATCGGATGTTCTGAAATGCTGTGAGTGGATCGGTGTTCCCACGACGATTACTGATTCCAGCCGCCGGGCTGATCCCGATTGCGGCCGTCCGCAAGAGATGGCGGAAATCCCGATGGAGATAGTGGAGCGCTTCCTGAAAGTGAAAAGCGGACTGAAAAAACCCCGGCATCTGCGCGGAATTACAAAAGATCAGCGCGCCTACCTGGAGAAGATGTATTCTCAAAACGTTTATAAACTTAGCTTGCCGGATAAGGGTCCGATGATTGAATAAAACCCCCGCCACAACTTCGCAGATGTTGGCGGGGGTTTTTCTTACTTTATGATAAAATTGGTTCAAGGGCGATAAATTCGCCTTTGAGCTTAAATAGGCTAACGGGATGAACATTAATCGCGACATTTTACAGCGTTCTTTCTGGGCCCTGCCGATCGGGGAGGTTTTGGATATTCTGGAAACCACCAGAGGAGGATTGACCCTGGATGAAGTTAAGGAGAGGCGGCATGTTTTTGGAAGGGGGGATTTGCCGAAGAAAATGAGGTTGTCGGCGTTGAAAATTTTCTTTGGGCAATTCAAAAGTCCTCTGCTTCTATTACTGTTGGGAGCCAGCGGCGTCACTTTATTTTTAAAAGATTGGAAAGATTCCACTGTGATTCTGGCGGCAGTCGCGGCTAATATCATTCTCGGTTTTTACCAGGAGAACAAAGCCGAGGCGTCGTTGTCGCATTTAAAGACTTATATTATTGAACGGACCAGGGTTTTCCGGGACGGCCATGAAATTGAAGAAGATGCCGCTGAATTGGTGCCGGGCGATATTATTCACCTAGCTCAAGGCGACCGGGTGCCGGCTGATTGCCGGCTGATTTATTTAAATGATTTTGTGGTGGACGAGGCGATTCTCACCGGAGAATCTTTGCCGGTTAATAAAACCACTGAACCCTCCAGTTTCAAGGCGATGCTGGCGGATCGGAAATCCATGGTCTTCAATGGAACTTTAGTGGTTCAGGGTTTCGCCAACGCGGTTGTTTGCGCGACCGGGAAAGATACCGAATTGGGAAAAATCGCCAATTTTGTGGCGGCTTCAGAAAAAGAGTCCACTCCATTACAGAAAGCAATTTTACGTTTCAGTATGAAGACCAGCATAATTTTGCTGGCTTTGACTTTGGTTGTTTTCTTCTTGGGGCTGTATACCGGGAAGCCGATTCTGGATATGTTTTTGATCGCCGTGGCGATCGCGGTGGCGGCCGTACCGGAGGGTCTACCCGTTGCTTTAACGGTGATTCTGGCGATCGGGGTGCAGAGATTGGCAAAAAAGAACGGTATCATCCGGAAATTATTGGCGGCGGAGACACTAGGGAATACCACGATAATTTTAACCGATAAAACAGGCACTCTAACGGAGGCGAAGATGGAACTTTCCAAAATTTCTGTTTTCGCGCCTGATTATTCCGAAGAAGAGATAATTCGTTCGGCGCTTTTAAATACTGACGTGGTGGTGGAAAACGCCCGCGAACATTATTCCAAATGGCGCTTAATCGGTCGTCCGATGGAGGCCGCCATGGTTAAGGCCGCCGCGCGGGTCGGTATTTTGATTAATGAAGTAAAAAAGAAAGTAGAGTTACTGGATTATCTGCCGTTCACTTCTAAGAATAAATTTTCCGCCTCCTTATCTAAGGGCGACAGCGGTTTAGTGATGGCGGTTTTTGGCGCGCCGGAGATTCTATTGAAAAATTCCGATCTTCCGGAGTCGCGCAAGCAAGAATTGATTAAAGAAGTGGACAAAATGGCCTATAGCGGCGAACGAGTTTTGGGATTGGCAATCCGGAAATTTCCCGCCGACAAAGAGGTTTCTTTACGGGAGAAGAGTAATTTTGAGCAATTGCATTTCCTCGGCACGATTTCTTTCCGTGATCCATTGAGATTGGGAGCGAAGGAGGCAATCCAAAAGGTCCGTCAGGCGGGCGTGCGCACCATGATTGTGACCGGGGATCATCGCGGCACGGCCGAGTCGGTGGCGGAAGAGCTTGGTTTTCACGTGGATCGGGATGAGGTGATTGACGGAGCGGAATTGGATTCGTTTTCGGATGTGGAGTTGAAAAAGCGTTTGCCGATTTTACAGATCGTCGCCCGGGTTAGTCCGGAGGGAAAACTTCGGATTGCTAAAGCCTTCAAGGAATTAGGCGAGGTGGTGGCGATGACCGGCGACGGGATTAACGACGCGGCTTCTTTAAAAGAAGCGGATATCGGCATAGCGATGGGTTCCGGAACTGATGTGGCAAAAGATGTTTCCGATCTGGTGCTGTTGGATGATAATTTTTCCACGATTGTGTCGGCCATTGAGGAGGGGAGGCGGATTTTGGAAAATATCCGGAAAGTGATTGTTTATCTTTTCTCTTCTTTGTTCGGTGAATTGATTTTAATCGGAGGGGCGATCATTGTCGGACTAGACCTGCCTTTAAGCGCTATCCAAATTCTTTTCGTGAATTTTATCGCCGATACTTTTCCGGCTTTGGCGTTGGCCTTTGAAGATCACGGCGATTATCTTGGGCCTAGGCGTCGCAAAAAGGGCGTGAGTTTATTTGATAAAGAAATGGCTTTTCTGACGCTCCTAGTCGGTCTTCCGACCAGCATTATTTATTTCGTCCTTTATTATTATTTGGTCCAACAGGGATTTGAGATAGAGATAGTGAAGACCGCTATGTTCGCGGCATTCGCGGCATCTTCATTGTTCGTGATCTTTTCCGTCAGCAGTCTGCGGCGTTCGGTATTTACTCACAATCCATTCACCAATCCGTTGTTGCTGGGTGGCGTAGTGGTCGGGCTGGGCGCCGTGGGGTTAGCGCTACACATTCCATTCCTTCAGGAGATATTAGGAACGGTCTCTTTACCGCCGATTTGGATCGCCGGCGTTATCGGTATGTGTTTGTTCAACCTCTTCGCGATTGAGGGCGGCAAGTTTATTTCCCGGCGGTGGAATTTGAGCGAACGCTAATTTTGTTCTATCATACTAACTAGTTCCCGTTGGAGACCAAACTTGAAATACCTTTTCTTAGTGGGATTTTTCGGAGTTTTGGCCGGCTTAACAACCGGACTAGTGATGAATGATTACTTGCTGGGGATTTTATTTGTTCTCTCCGGTATCGGAACCATCCTTTTTACTCTGCCTTTTCTGGCATTGCCCATCCCTCTGGATTTGAATCTGAAGATGACGGTTACTCACAAATGCGGCGATAAGGATGACGATGATAAGCAGGACTGGGGCCCGGTTGTCGGACAAGATGATGATGACGATAAATAATCCTCCGCTCGGCGGGGGATTTTTATTGCCCGGCTTTAGCGGCTACCAGTCCGAGAATCTTTTTCACCCCGGCTGTCTTAAGGGCTTTAGCGGCTTCTTGCAGAGTCGCTCCGGAAGTACAAACATCATCAATCAAAATCACATTTTTCCCTTCTAAAGAGTGGGTGATCGCGGCAGTAAATGCTCCGACCAGATTTTTCTTCCGATCCAGCCAATCTTTTTGTTCCGCCTGCGGAGCGGTGTGCAGGGTACGGATCAGAGCATCGGATACCAGCGGAAGCCCGATCTTTTTGGATAGAGATTCGGCGATTAGATGTGACTGATTGAAGCCGCGCTGACGGTGGCGCTCTTTGGATAGCGGCACCGGCACTACTATATATTCATCTAAGTCCAACCCGAGCCGTTTGCAATAGATTGTCATGATACCGGCCAGTAAATTAGAAAAGCCGGTTTTCCCCCTGTACTTCAAACGCCAGATGGCCTTCCGAATCTCCTCATTTTCATAATTAGTCGCCGCGCCTAAGATTAACGGCGCGTTTTTGTGGCAGATTTTCTTATTTTCCGGAAGACGGGCCCGGCAGACGGCGCAGAAAAGCGTTTCGTGGATTTTCAGATTTTCCGGCGGTTGTGACGCCGGGAACAGCAGATCCAGCAAAAGCTTTTTGATTTTTCCGGCAAGTTTAAGATAATATTCGGCCATGGCAGATGAGTCCTATCTTTGCATAGATATCGGCACGAATTCAATACGGATCTTGGAAAAAGATTCCCTGGGCAAAGTTTTGCAATGGGGGATTTTGGAACGATCCGGCCGGGTTCTTCATTCCACCATTCAACCGATGCGCCCGGTTGATGTTTCATTGTTGCTGGGGCGATTATTGGCAGAGATGTCTGTTCAGTCTCGCGGAGCGGTGATGTCCGTTGCCCCGTTTTATGTTTTTACGGTTGTCAGCGATACTATTGATCCACTTTTAGTTCCGGCTCGTCCGGGGGCTTATAAAATTCAGGGTGTCTATTTAAAAGATGGCCGTTATTTTTTTGGGGCTATTCCACGCGATGTTCAAAGGCTCTATAAAGAGGTGGCTGATCTGGCTGGCCTGCGTTTGGTTCGGTTAGAATTAGCTAGTTTTGCCCTAGCCGATCAGTTTCAGAAGAAAAGAGGGAAGATGTTAATCGTTGATTCGGATCACCGTTGTACTACTTACACCGAGATCAAGGATGGCGTTATCAGCTATATTTTCCGCACCGACCTTGGGTCCGATTCCGGGGTGGAGGGTGTTATAATGAATACAGCGAAAGAGATTGCCGCGACCCGTGGGATAGATCAGCTTATTTTATCTAACTCTGTATTCAATATCGCCAATGGACTACAAAAAGTATCTCAACAAATTACTGACCGCTACCGTTGATGGGGGGGCCTCCGATCTGCACATTAATGTCGGCATAAAGCCGCATCTCCGCGTGGACGGTGAACTTTCCCCGATTCAAGACGAGCCGGAGGTGGATAACGATATTGCCAATGGCATCGTGGAGGCGCTTTTTAATCAGGAGCAAAAGGAGAAATTTCATAATGAGAGAGAATTGGATTTTAGTTTTGCGCACGAGAGCGGCGCCCGTTTCCGTATCAATGTTTATCTGGAGCGTGGCCACACCTCTTTGGCGGCGCGTCTGATTCCCGCGAAGATAATGAGCATTGATGAATTGGAAATGCCGCCGATTTTTCATGATTTTGCCAAGATGGCCCAAGGATTCATTTTGGTTGTCGGTCCGGCCGGGCACGGCAAATCCACCACCTTGGCGGCGATTATTGATGAAATTAACGAAACTCGTAACGAGCACATTATTACAATTGAAGACCCGGTAGAATATTTATTTACTCCGAAGAAGGGCGTGATCTCGCAGAGGGAGGTGAATACCGACACCGCGGATTTTCATCGCGCCCTGAAATCGGTTTTGCGGCAGGACCCGGATGTCGTGATGATTGGAGAAATGCGGGATATGGAATCCATCTCTATTGCCATGACCGCCGCCGAGACCGGCCACTTGGTTTTATCCACCCTTCACACTAATTCCGCGGCGCAAACTATTGATCGCATCATTGATATTTTCCCGCCCGAGAAACAATCCCAGGCGGCCGCGCAGTTGGCGGCAACGATTATCGCGGTGGTTTCCAAGCGGCTGATTCCCAAAATCGGCGGCGGCCGGGTCCCGGCTTTTGAAATTTTATTGATTAATTCCGCGGTGCGGAATTTAATCCGTGAGCGCAAAACTCATCAGATTGATTTGGTGATTGAGACGAACCTCAAGAGCGGCATGTTGAGTTTGAACCGTTCTTTGGCGCAGTTGGTGAAAGATAAAAAAGTTACCTTAGAAAACGCCGAGCTTCATTCCCTGAACCCGAACGAATTGAAGCTTTTGATAGATAAAATCTAATATGCTGGACGCGCTTGCTTATTTTGTCTTGGGAGCTGCCTTCGGCAGTTTTTTAAATGTACTGGCGATGCGCTATGAAGAGGATGGGCAGATTTTTCGCAACGACATCATACGGGGGCGTTCGCGCTGTTCTAATTGCCGGAAAATCTTGAGCTGGTATGAGCTGGTTCCGATCCTGAGTTTCGCTTTGCAGAGAGGCAAGTGCCGGGATTGTGAACATTCTTTGAGCTGGCAGTATCCCTTCGTGGAGATTTTGAGTGGCCTGATTTTTGTGTTGGTTCCAATGTACTTTTACTTCGCCCCGGTTTGGATTTTAATTTTCCTAACCCTTCTTTTGATAACCCTGATTGATCTTCGGCTTTCTATTATTCCTGATAGATTAAATATTTTTTTGGGAGTTCTGGGATTATCACTGGCCTATGTTCACGGCGACTGGGCGGGGAGGATTATCGGAGCTTTAGTGGGCTTTTGTTTAATAGGACTAGTGGTGCGGCTGAGCGGTGATCGGGGAATGGGGATGGGCGATTGGAAGATGTCTGCCGCGCTGGGCTTAATCGTGGGTTGGCCTAATATTCTTTTGGCTATTGCCTCATCTTTTGTTCTCGGCGGGCTCGTTTCTATAGTGCTGTTGTTGAGCGGCGTTAAAAAGGTCCATGCCACCATCCCATTCGGTCCCTTTCTGGCCATTGGCGCGGCTTTAGCGTTGATTGCCGGCGATCAGCTGATTAAGCTATACTTATAAATATGGAACATCAAGATCACTTTAAGTTGTATGGGAAATGGTTTTGGATAGGCGTGGTGGTGGCATTTTTGAACTCAATCGCCGGTTTAGTCTATAGCATCGCTTTGATAGTTGAGAAACCTCATAGGAAAGAAGGCCTGATTCTTTTAGGTTGGACTTTGCTGGTGATGGTGGTAATGACGATTCTGTTTTCTGCTTGGTATCCGAAAGCTTAGGTAGTGGCTAGGCATTAGCGATTAGTGACTGGTAGAATAGCGAGTATGGACAAGAAGGCCGCCAAAGAGAGGATTGAGAAACTTCGTAAAGCGATAAATAAATACCGCTATTCTTATCATGTTTTGGATAAGTCCGATATTTCCGATGAGGCGCTGGACGCTCTGAAAAAAGAGCTCTTTGATCTCGAACAGCAATCTCCCGATCTGATTACTTCCGATTCTCCAACGCAACGAGTGGCGGGCGAGCCATTGGCGGAATTTAAAAAAGTTAAGCACGCGGTAAAGATGATTTCTCTCAACGATGCTTTTTCCGAAGACGACATGCGGGCTTGGATGGAGAGGATGAAAAATTATCTCGGAGGATCCATCGGCCCCGAGTCGGCCGAAGGGTTTTATTGTGATTTGAAAATGGATGGCTTAGCGGTGGAGTTAGTTTATGAAAATGGTTTGTTTATCCAGGGAAGCACGCGAGGCGATGGCGAGTTCGGCGAAGACATCACCCAGAATTTAAAAACTATTGAGGCGATTCCTCTCCGGTTAGAAGTTCCTAATCATCTGGTCGTACGAGGCGAGGTTTTTTTGACTACTAAAGAATTTATTCGCATCAACAAGGAGCAGGAAAGGAAGGGTGAAAAAGTTTATGCCAATCCGAGAAATTTAGTGGCCGGTTCCATTCGCCAACTGGACTCAAAAATTCCCGCTTCCCGGAAACTGAATTTTTATGCTTACGCGATTTCCGGAGAGGGTGAACAGCATCTGAAGGATTATCCGACCCATGATTCTGAATACAAGACGCTTCGGAGATTTGGAATCGCGCCAAACCCGGATGGTAAAGTGGTCCATTCTTTGGAGGAAATTTTTAAATTTCACTCCGAGATCGGAAAGAGGCGGGAAAAGCTGGCGTATGAGATTGATGGCATTGTAGTCAGTGTTAACGACCAAAAGCTCTATAAACGGCTGGGAGTAGTGGGTAAGGCGCCTAGAGGGGCGGCCGCCTATAAGTTCTCGCCTAAAGAGGCCACTACCATAGTGGAGGATATTAAGGTGCAGGTGGGGAGAACTGGGGCCTTGACCCCGGTCGCCGAACTCAAGCCCGTGGAAGTGGGGGGAGTTACCGTCAGCCACGCCACTTTGCATAATGCCGACGAAATTGAACGGCTGGGATTGAAAATAGGCGACACGGTGATCGTCAGCCGGGCCGGAGATGTGATTCCGCAAGTGAATAAAGTCTTGAAAGAGTTGCGGACCGGGAAAGAAAAAGCTTTCAAGATGCCGGCCAAGTGCCCGGTAGATGATTCGCCGGTGGTTCGCGATGGCGTGGCTTATAAATGTTCCAATAAAAATTGCGGCGCCCGTCAGCGGGAATTCTTGTACCACTTCGTTTCCGGTAACGGATTTAATATTGAAGGGTTGGGCCCGAAAATTCTGGACCGCTTCATGGATGAAGGTTTGATCAGCGACGCGGCGGATATTTTTACTTTGAAAAAAGGCGATATTGAAGTTTTGGAAAGGTTCGGTGAAAAATCGGCGGAAAATATAGTGAAAGAAATTGAAGAGCGAAAGAAGATTCAGATTGAGAAATTTATTTACGCGCTTGGAATTATTCACGTCGGCGAAGAGACCTCCAGATTGTTAGCACAATCGGCAATTTCTAAATCCGAATTTCTAATTTCTAAACCTTTGGATATTTTGAAGGCGCTTGGAACAATGTCCGTCGAGGAACTGCAGAGCATCAAAGACATCGGTCCGGCGGTGGCGAAAAGCATTTACGAATCTTTTCGGGATAAGCGGCATCAGGAATTAATTGCGAAATTAGATAAAGCCGGCGTTGTCCTTGAAATCTCGTCGTCATTGCGAGCGAAGCGCGGCAATCTCACGGGGAAAACTTTCGTGTTGACCGGAACGATGGAGGGAATGTCGCGGGAGGAGGCGAAAGAAAAAATCCGTTCGTTGGGCGGAGATGTTTCCGAGTCGGTTTCTAAGAAAACCGGCTATGTGGTGGCCGGCGCCGAGCCGGGTTCTAAATTAAGCAAAGCCGAAAAACTGGGAGTGAAAATTTTGAACGAAAGAGAGTTTCAGGACTTGTTAAAATAGATTTTATCTGTTAATATATCTTCGGTTCGTTCAAACAGAGGAGGTTGTTATGGATGGGACGAAGTCGTTGCAGAGCTATAGGAAGATAGAGTCAGCTTTCGCCGCCACCTTTCTTTCGGGCATGATTCTAATGGTAATGGGTGCTTTATTGATTTCGGTCTGTGGCGGCCTATTGGGTATTGATTCTTGGTGGGTACTCTGCCCGTTCATGCTGGGCGGTATTGCTATGGCTTTTGCCGGACCGGCTCACAGTTTTTCTCAAGACCGCCTAGTGAAAAAAGCTTATGACGATTTAGGTTTCAAAGCGGTCTGCTCCAACGACGGCTCTATGGTGGTCACTAAAGTTGTTGCGGGAACTGGCGCATTTTCTGCTGGTTTACGGAGCGGCGACATTCTGGTGTCCATCGCCGGTGACGCGGTGGGCGCCGGTTCTGGATTTGATTGGAAAATGGCGGATATCTATGAAAAGTTTTTAGTCCGGGGATCCGTCGACTTCGTCGCTCTTAGGAAGGGCGGTAGCGTTGCCACGATTGAAGGAGTGATAGAGAAATCATGAGCAACCTTGGCCTCGGAATCCTCGCTAGTTTTCTATTGCTCTTGAGTTGTTTTGCTAATGCCCTCGCTTACTTCGCGATCGCTACTGCCGAAGCGCGGCCGGGCGAGCGTAAGGCGCATTATTTGGTAAATGCCTTCTGGTCTTTGCTGAATGTCGGGATTGTCGCCCTGCTTGTTTCTAAGTGCTTCGCTTGAACCCCATATTTATGGGGTTTTTTGTTTAATAAAATTAGGATAGAATTATATGTAAATGAGCGATATCAATAAGAAATCCTTAAAGCATTTGGCCGACCTGGCGCATCTGGAGTTGACCGAAAAAGAGGAAGAGAAATTTTTAAAAGAATTGGAGAGTATTTTAGGCCACTTTGCCGAGTTGGAATCTTTGGATACTTCCAATGTGGCTCCAATGACCGGCGGCACCAGCGCCAAGAATGTTTTGCGCGGCGACGCGGATCACCAGTCAAGTTTGGCCGCCGCCCCGGTAGCGGATGCGTTTCCGGATAAGGAGAAGGGTTATCTCAAAACACCCGCGGTGTTTGAATGACGCGATACCACTATTATTCGCAATATTAAATCTTAAATTAGCATTATTCGCGATTACTCCATGCATTTACACGACCTGACAATAAAAAAATTTCACGAAGGGCTAAAGAATAAAGAGTTCTCGGCTTTTGATGTTGCCAAAACTTTTTTTGATTATATTGAAACTCGCGATCAGGAAGTCGGCGCTTATTTGAGTGTTCACAAAGATCAGGCGTTGAAGCAGGCGGAGTTGGCTGATATTAAAGTTGCTAAAAACGAACCGTTGGAATGGCTGACCGGCGTACCGATGGCGATTAAAGATAATATTCTGATTCAAGGTTTGCCGGCGACCGCCGGTTCCAAAATACTGGAAAATTACAAAGCGGCTTACGACGCCACGGTTATTACCCGATTGAAATCTGCCGGAGCGGTTTTTCTTGGTAAAACTAATTTGGACGAATTCGCCATGGGTTCTTCCACGGAGAACTCGGCTTTCAAGAAGACTCGCAACCCGCATGATTTGGAGAGAGTTCCGGGCGGTTCTTCCGGCGGATCGGCGGCCGCGGTGGCCGGTCATATGGCGGTAGCGGCGCTTGGTTCGGATACCGGCGGATCCATCCGCCAGCCAGCCGGATTTTGCGGCGTAGTTGGTCTGAAACCGACCTATGGGGCAGTGTCGCGGCATGGCTTGATAGCAATGGCCTCCAGCTTGGATCAGATCGGTCCATTCACGAAAACCGTGGAAGATGCCGCGTTGGTTTTTCAATCTATTGCCGGCCGGGATCAGTTTGACGCTACTAATGTTGAGAAAACTTATGGCGAAGAACTTTGGAATCCGAAACTGGAAGACATCAAGAAATTAAAAATCGGAATCCCGGAAGAATACTTCGGGCCGGGATTGGAACCGGAAGTGGTGAAGGTGATGGAAGAGGTGATGGCCTCATTGAAAAGTTTAGGGATAGAATTTAAGGAAATCAGTTTACCGCACACCAAGTATGCGCTTTCTTGTTATTACATAATCATGCCGGCGGAGGTAAGTTCCAATTTAGCGAGAATTGATGGTATTCGTTACGCGCCGGTTTCCGGAGTTGAGAGAGATGGACTGAAGCTGGAAGAGTTGTATCGCAAGAATCGGAGTCACGGTTATGGTCCGGAGACCAAACGGAGGATTATTTTAGGCACTTATGTTTTGTCCTCGGGATATTACGACGCTTATTACGCCAAAGCGCAAAAAGTTCGCCGGTTGATCGCGGAAGATTTTGAAAAGGCCTTTAAAGAGGTGGATGTGATCTTCACTCCGGTTTCTCCCACAGTGCCGTTTAAGTTCGGCGAGAAGGTCAGCGATCCGCTAGCGATGTATTTGTCGGATATTTTTACCATCCCTGTGAATATGGCCGGCCTGCCGGCGATATCTATTCCTGCTAAGATTAAGTCAGGTCCGCCTAGCGGACGGGTAAGTCTACCGGTGGGATTCCAGCTCATCGGTAAACACTGGCGAGAGCAGGACATTTTAGGAATCGGGCAGTTCTATGAGAAGTTGTCGGCTTAGTTATATATAACGGGATGCAGAAATACTTAGATTGGACCTTAGACATAATTTTAAAGATTCGCGCCGGGATTGGCGATTTTTTGGCGCCGAACTTATATATTTTTGAAATACTGTCATTGATAATTTCCGGCGTGTTGATTTGGGGGATCTTTTACACCGCCACCCAAAGCAACTTTTTCGTGAAAAGAATTGAGGAGTGGATGGATTGGTTGGGCTGGGGCGATGTGGGAAAAATGCGGCAGTTGAGCGCCTGGAAGAAAATTCTTCGCCGGATGCGTAAGGAGAGTTCATCAGAATGGAAAATCGCCATCATTGAGGCCGACCGGCTAATGGATGACTTGATACGTGTCTCCGGTTTACGGGCTTTAACTTCCGATGACCGCTACAAACAACTTGGTCCGGAAGATATGCCGAATTTGGTTGAGTTGTTGGAAGCTCATCAGATTCGCAATCGTTGCGCGCAGGATCCGGATTTTCAATTATCCAAAGAAGAGGCGATCCGCGCTTTACGTATTTTCAAAAAATCTCTTCAGGAGTTCGGACTACTTGATTAGGGACGCTTTTTATTGTATTATATTTTAGGTTCATTGAGTTGAAATGATATGTCCAAAGCGGTTTGCGTTTTCAAGTGCAAAGGCAAAACGGAGATTTTGGATCTTCCGGCAAAGTTATTTGAAGAATTAATTAGGATGGGTGTATCCAGAAAAGAGCTATTGACCGACGTTCTTGCTCGGGCGTGTGAGAAATATGGAGTTTCCATAGAGTCGGTGGAGAGGTACCTGATTGAAGATTGCTAATAAACAAGACTCCCTATTTGAGGGAGTCTTTATTAATGCGCGGTGGACGGGACTTTCACTTCGCTTTTAGGCTGCCGCCTAAAGCTCGCCGAACCACTGTCGTAGCGCCCCGGCCCCCATCTGGAGAACCTTCGGGTTCTCCAATCTCTCCAACACGGGGCGCTACTTGGTTCGAGTCCCAGGCAGAAACAAAAAACGGCACAAGGCCGTATTTTGTTTCTGCGCGGTGGACGGGACTTTCACTTCGCTTTTAGGCTGCCGCCTAAAGCTCGCCGAACCACTGTCGTAGCGCCCCGGCCCCCATCTGGAGAACCTTCGGGTTCTCCAATCTCTCCAACACGGGGCGCTACTTGGTTCGAGTCCCAGGCAGAAACAAAAAACGGCACAAGGCCGTATTTTGTTTCTGCGCGGTGGACGGGACTCGAACCCGCGATCTCCTCCGTGACAGGGAGGCGCTTTAGCCAGCTAAGCTACCACCGCATTACTGCATATCGTAACCCATTTTTTTGTTTATGAAAAGAGCTTGCTAAATCGTGTCTTGTGTTTAAACTTAAAACTGGAATTTTGAAATGAGGTCAGCCACGATGCCAAATATCAAGCACAAGATATTAGGTAAGGCCGACGGGAATTTTGATCCCAATCAACCCGACACCCGGCTGTTTATTGATACGTTAGACGCGAAGTTCGGCAATTTGGACGGCGCCGATAAATTCTTCTTCCCTCGCTGTAACTCTACTAACCGAGTCGTGGCCTGGAAGAAAGAAAATTATCAGCTGGATTTTGATACTACCAAGAATGACGCGGACGGAATTATGATTGATCAGTTGCGGGTAGTCGGAATGCTGTTCAACGCCGACGACCCGACGATTTTTATCTACGAAGACAAGAAGCGGAGATTTTTCCTTCTGCATGGCGGATTCCGTTGTTTGGTGCCGGAGTTAAAGAAGGGGAAAAGGGAACGGGGCATCATCCGGTCAACTTTTGAGGATTTTCAGATTGATGCTGGTGATTCCAAAGTTTGGGTAGGCAATGGAATCGGCCCATGTTGCTATGGCGCCGAACATTTGCCGGAAATGACGGATTTTTCCGCTAAAGTTCCCATCGGTCAGGCCACGCGGGGACTGAGGGCGGGCAAGCGTTCGGTTGATCTGTATCAATTGATTTATCAGCAGTTGGTGGAAGGTCAGAAGGTAAAGCCCACCCATATGCAATTTGATACCAAATGCACCTGTTGCGATGGAATGCTTGAGCTGGACCCGAAGTATCACTCTGACTGCCGCAGTGGCCAGTTAGCCGGTCGCAACGCAGTTGGTTTCTGGATGACCTAACCGAGCACATAAAGTATGTGCTCGGTTTTTTATTACAGTTTTTTAACTAGCGCTTTAAATTGTTTGCCTCGATCCGCGTAGTCTTTAAACATGTCAAAGCTGGCCGCGCCGGGGGAGAACAAGATAGTAGTTGGTAGTAAGTAGTTGGTAGTGTGGTTTTTTGCGAATTTATAAGCTTCATGAATCGCGTCTTTCAAACTTTTTACACTTTTAACTTTTATTTTTTCACTTTTTACTGCTGTGGCGATCTTGTTTTTATTCTCTCCCATTAAAATCAACATTTGCACGTTCCCGGATTTTTTAATCGCCTCCGCTAGTGGTCTGTAATTGAGATTTTTATCTTTCCCTCCGGCAATTAGAATGAGTGGACTAGCGACTAGCGACTGGTGACTAGTGCCGAATTGCAATATCGCAGCAGCGGATGTTTGCGGGTTCGTACTCGCTGAATCGTTATAAAAACTCATTCTCATGTTCTTGAGAACATGAGAATGAAATTTCATACTACGAACCAACTCCATCCGATGCTCAACGCCTTTGAATTCCCGTACTACCTGATGAATTTTTCCTGCCGGACATCCCAGATAGGCGGCCGCGGCCGAAGCTAGCACTAGATTTTTTTTCAGACCGAATGGCTCGCCGGCGAGCCCGATCTTTTTTCCATGGCTATATCCGGCAATCTTGGAAGAGAGTTGGTTGTCTTTGAAATAAAACACGGTATCTGATTTTTTTTGAAAGCGTACGATGTTGGCTTTGGCGTCCAAGTACTCGGCCATATTTTTGTGGACATCCATGTGATCAGGGAAAATATCCGTCACTAAAGCGATTTGTGGAGATTTAGTCAGATCCCACAGTTGGAAACTGGAAAGTTCCAGAATCACCAAACTGTTCTTTTTCACTTTGGAAAGAATTTCCAGCGGTGATTTTCCGATGTTGCCCGCCAACAAGACGTTGGTGGCCGCCTGCCTACCGGCAGGCAGGCACTTTTTCAAAATGTTGTAGAGAACGGTAGAAGTCGTTCCTTTTCCTTTGGTGCCGGTAACGCCGATGATTTTCGCCGGGCAGAGATCAAAGAATAATTTTGTCGCGCTGGAAAACTTCACGCCATGTTTAATTGCTTTTTGGATTTGCGGGAGATTCAACGGTACACCGGGGGAGCGGAAGACCAAATCAAAATCCGCCAGATTTTTCAGGTAGTTTTTCCCCTGTTTTTGATCCAAAATGGAAATCTCCGCCTTTTTGTATTTAGGATCCGCCAGCCGGCGGATTTTTAGGAACTTCAGAAGGGATTTGCCCTCGCGTCCGTACCCTAATATGGCAATCTTCATTTTCTTTAGTATATTATAATGAAACCCAATGACTATTCTAGTTACCGGAGGGGCGGGATTTCTTGGTAGTCACCTTTGCGAGTATTTACTCAAGAAAGGGGAGAGGGTGATTTGCCTGGATAATTTCTTTACCGGATCGCGCGCCAATATTGAACATCTGACCGCCAATCCCAATTTCCGCTTGATGGAGGCCGATATCATCAATCCTTTTGAGATAGATGAGAAAGCGGATCAGGTTTACAACTTGGCCTGCCCCGCTTCGCCGGTGCACTATCAGTTCAATCCAATTCGCACTGTTAAAGCAAACACCATCGGCGTGATTAATGTCTTAGGCCTCGCTAAAAAGCATAAAGCGCGAGTTTTTCAGGCCTCCACCTCGGAAGTTTACGGCGACCCGTTGGAGCATCCGCAAAAAGAATCTTACCGGGGCAACGTGAATCCGATTGGTCCGCGCGCCTGCTACGACGAAGGCAAACGGGTGGCGGAAACTTTATTTTTTGATTATCACCGGTCGCATGGCATGGAAATCCGAGTGGCAAGAATTTTTAACACTTACGGGCCGAGAATGGCGAAAAATGATGGGCGGGTAGTTTCTAATTTTATCGTGCAGGCATTGAATGGAGATGACATCACAATTTACGGCGACGGCAATCAGACCCGGTCATTTTGTTATGTCTCGGATTTAATTGAGGGATTTCACCGGTTAATGAACTCGGATACCACCGGACCGGTGAATCTGGGAAATCCCGTGGAATTTACCATGAAAGAACTGGCAGAGAAGGTGGTTGCTATGACGGGATCAAAATCTAAAATCGTTTATAAACCTTTGCCGGAAGACGATCCTCGTCAGCGTAAGCCGGATATTTCTTTGGCGAAAACAAAACTCGGTTGGGAGCCGAAAATAACTTTAGATGAGGGCTTGAAGCAGGCCATTGAATATTTTAAGAGTTTTCTCTAAATTTTGAAGTTTTAAAAACGAACAAAATTTATCTAGAAAACCTTAACCCCGCATTAAATTTTCCATTGTTTGCAGGATAAACCACGGAATAGAAAAACGTATTAGTCGGGGCGAAATGCGGGGGCCGAATAGGCCCACCCCTTAAGAGCGAAGCGTTTCGCGCCCCACTTTGAGAGAAAATTTAGCGCGGGGTCGGATTTGCTAACTATCAATTTTTGTGATATTTTATAGGCGGTAGCCGTTCATTTAAAAAGGAGAAAGAGTGAAAGGGACAAAAGCGGTTTATGGCGGGACTTTTGATCCGCCGACCTACGGACATTTTTGGATGATCGAGCAAGGCGCTAGGTTGTTCGACAAGCTTGTTGTGACGGTCGCTGTTAACCCTCATAAGAAATGCCTTTTCAGTCCTGACGAGCGAGTAGAGATGTTGAAGTGCGGCATCGTGTTACCGGAGAATGTTGAAGTGCTCGTCATCTATAACGGACTGTTAGTTGAAAATGCGAGAAGGCTAGGAGCCAATTTCATTTTGCGTGGTGTCCGAAACACGACTGATTTTGTCTACGAATACGCCATGAGGAACGTGAACCGGGACATCAATCCGTCGATAGAGACTGTTTTCCTGACTCCGCCCCGAGAAATGGCCGAGGTCAGCTCCGGTATGGTAAAAGAGATTGTTAAGGCGGATGGAGGGATTAAGTTCGCGCTTAAACACGCCCCGCCTAATGTCTGCGCTAAGCTCCAAGAGGCGTGCTGTGGAAAATAAACTCAAGCAGCGCTGGGATGAGCTGATGCGAAGATTGGATTATACCAACGAAAAGATTACCAACGATTGCTTTGAAGAGTTGGTGCATATGTATTCCACTCCTCCCCGCGCCTACCACAATCTTGATCACGTCATGCAGTGTCTGGATGAGTTTGAGCAGATAGTTTCCTCGGCGGAAGATGCCAATGCCGTGGAGTTCGCCATCTGGTATCACGACTGCATTTACGACTCGACCAGGAAAGATAATGAAGATATGAGCGCGAGCAAGGCGTATGATGTTGCTTTGATGCTCGGCCAGTCATTTGGGTTTGCCGATAAGGTCGCGGGCTTGATAGACGCCACTAAGCATCGCCGTACGCCACCGTGGAGCCAAGACGCCAAACTCATTATAGATATCGATCTTTCAATCCTCGGTCAGTCAGATGCGGTTTTTGACGAGTACGAAGAGAACATCCGCAAGGAATACAGATTTGTTCCAGATGATTTTTTCAGGAGTGGGCGCGCCGAGATCCTCCAGTCATTTCTGGATCGCCCCTCAATTTACTACACCGACTTTTTCAAAGCGAAATATGAAGAGCCGGCCCGTCGTAATCTCAAGCGTTCAATCGCAAAACTCAAACACCCCGGCTAGGGGTGTTTTTTTGTTTCTTGTGCCCCCACATGGAATCGAACCATGGTCAACTGCTTAAAAGGCAGCTGCTTTACCATTAAGCTATGGGGGCGTTCGCTTACTTTTTAATAGTATACATTTTACTATATTTCCTGAAATTAGTAAATTCCTTGTAAATTTTTTTGTCTGATATATAATTAAATTCAATTTTCACGCGTCCCGTTAGAAGCAACTAATCTGGGTGATTGTGAATATCTATATGTTTAATAAAGTCGTAAATAAAAAGTTAATCTGTGTATCGCGGGTACGCCCAATGGGCGCACCCTGCTTCTAACGGGATGAGCGCGCGATCTAAAAATTTGCTTTTGCTTTTCTGTGTCCTGTTACTGGGAGCCACATCCGCCTTTTTCGTTTATCCAAAAGGTTTCGGAAAAAGTTTCTTACCATGGAACTTGGGTTTGGATTTAGTCGGCGGAAGTTATTTAGTTTATGAAGTGGATATGACGGGAGTGTCTTCGGCTGATCGTGGCTCAGTTTTGTCAGGTATGCGGGATGTAATGGAACGCCGGGTGAATGCTTTTGGAGTTAGTGAGCCTCGGGTTACTACCGCGAAAGTCGGTGAATCCCATCAGTTAATCGTTGAATTGGCCGGCATTAAAGATTTAGAGGAAGCAGTCAGGCAAGTTGGCCGTCCGGCGTTATTGGATTTCCGGGAAGTAGAAGTTACCGGAGAAGGGGACAATCAAAAAGTCTCATTTTTGAAAACCGGATTAACCGGAAAATATTTGGTGAAGGCGCAAGTAGTTTCCAATCAGACTACCGGTCAGCCAATCATCGCGATTGATTTTAATCCTGAAGGAGGGCGGCTTTTTGAGACCATCACCAGCCGTAACATCGGCAAGCCGCTGGCGATCTTTTTGGACGATCAATTGATTTCCAATCCGGTTGTTCAAGAAGCGATTCAGGGAGGCAAGGCCCAGATTAGTGGCAATATGCCGCAAGATGAAGTGGGGCGCTTGGTTAAGTTATTCAATGCCGGATCTTTGCCGGCTCCTATGCATTTAATCAGCCAACAGACCATCGGGGCTTCGCTTGGAGCTGATTCTCTAGGTAAGGCGATCACCGCCGGTTTAATCGGAACCGCCGCAATTATAATTTTCATGCTTGGTTACTACCGAGTGATGGGCGCGGTTGCTTCTTTGGCGCTGGTTTTTTATATCGTATTTACTCTGGCGATCTTTAAACTCTTCGGAATCACTATGACTCTTTCCGGTATCGCCGGATTCATTCTATCTATAGGTATGGCGATAGACGCCAATATTTTAGTCTTCGCCCGCATGAAAGAAGAGTTAGCTAAAGGGATTTCTAGCGTCGGGGCTTTGGAAGAGAGTTTCCGGCGCGCCTGGCCTTCTATCCGGGATTCCAATATCTCCACCATCCTCACCTCCGTTATTTTGTATTACCTCACTTCCAGCTTTGTGCGTGGCTTCGCGTTAACTTTGTTGCTTGGCGTGTTAGTCAGTATGTTCAGCGCCATTACCGTTAGTCGGATCATTTTAAGAGCTTCAATCAAACAATAAAATGAATATTATTAAACACAGATTTGTTTTTCTATCCATCGCCGCGGTACTGATGGTGGCGAGCGTCTCCGCTATAGCAGTTTTTGGTTTGCGTCCCGGTATTGATTTCTCCGGCGGAGTTTCTTGGCAATTGAAATTCACGCAGACCGTTCCTACCCGGGATCAACTGGAGTCGGTTTTTTCCGGAGCCGTAATCACCCCACAAGAAGGCGGTCAGTTTTTGATTCGTTTGCCGTTTGTTGATGACGTTGAACGCCAGCAAATTTTAGTCGGGTTGCATAAGCAATTTGGTGATGTGGAAGAGCTGCAATTTCAGAACATCGGTCCGGCGGTAGGGGAGGACTTAAAGAAAAAAGCGATCTGGGCGGTAGGATTGGTTCTTCTGGCAATCTCTCTTTATGTGGCCTTTGCTTTTCGTAAAGTATCTAAACCGGTTAGTTCCTGGAAATATGGAATCATTACTCTTATCACTTTGTTTCACGATGCGCTAGTTCCGGCCGGAATGTTTGCTGTTTTGGGCCGGTTGTTGAATCTGGAGGTAGACACCAACTTCGTAGTAGCAATTCTCGTAGTGGTTGGTTTCTCGGTTCACGATACGATTGTGGTCTTTGACCGTATCCGGGAAAATCTTCGGATCGCCGGAAGTAATGTCGGAGATTTCAGCAGTTTGGTTAATTCCAGCATCAATCAGACCTTTGCCCGCTCCATTAATACTTCACTTACTTTGATTCTGACTTTGGTCGCTCTCTACTTCCTCGGCCCAGCTGCTTTGCAATATTTTGTTCTGACTATTTTGGTCGGCGTCGTAATGGGAACCTACTCCTCCATCTTCATCGCCAGTCCGTTACTCACGGTTGTGAAGTAGTTTCTTTCTGTCTTGTGTTTTCCGAAGAACGAATGAGCCCTTGCTATTATTTGGGTTATGTGATAGAATTACCCCCGAAGTGATTTAAAGAGGTTTTTAGCTTCATTCCGGCCTATTGACACCAATTGACCAGATATGTTAATCTTGAAGCCGTTAAAGCACCAATAAAAATTTAACCAATTAAAAAATGTTCGAAGTTTCCAAATTATCCAATTTAATAAAGGTCTGCTTGGCCGGTCTGAATGATCGCCAGCAAGAAATCGTAGAAGGTCGCTATGGCTTAAACAAAGCCGAGTCTTTGACTTTGGCCGAGTTAGGTACCGATTATGGTTTGACTCGCGAGCGGGTCCGCCAGATTGAGGCCTTAGCCCTGAAAGCTACTCGCCAAAAAGCGGAAGGATCCGAATTCGGTGATTTCGCTAAAGCGGTTGCCTCTCTTTTAAAAACTGTCGGTGGTTTGAAGCGTGAAGACGTGCTGGTTGCTGATCTGGTTAAAGTCAGCAATATTTCTCCGGAGCAAGCGAACCGGATCAAATTTTTATTGGAAATCTGCGGCAAATTTAGTTACTCCAAAGATGACAAGGACTTCCATCCGTATTGGTATTTAGGTGAAGCCGATCAGAAAAAGGCGGTTTCTTTTATCAGCCAGCTGGTAAAAATCGCTGACCGCGGAAATTTTGCCGCGAGCTTTGCTTCTGCCGCCAAAAATTCCGGTTTGTCCGATGGTGTGGCCCGCAACTATGCTTCTATCTCCAAGAAAGTGGCCGTTAACCTTTATGGAGATCTTGGCCTTTCCGACTGGCCGGAGATTAATCCAAAGACCGCGCGTGATTGGGCTTACCTGGTTTTGAAGAAGCAGCAAAAGCCGTTGCACTTCAATGACATCGCCGCGTTGGTAACTAAGATGCGGAATAAATCAGCGCATGCTCCGACTGTTCACAATGAATTAATCAAAGACGAGAACTTCGTCTTGGTGGGCAAAGGCACTTATACTTTGAAAGAATTCGGCGTTACTCCGGGAACTGCCCGCGAGATCATCGCTCACTACCTGAAAAAGAATGGCCCGTTGGCGGCCAAGGATGTCGTGAAGATGGTTTTGAAGGAACGGTTGTTTAAAGAGAATACGATTTTAATCAACTTGCAGAATCGCCGGAACTTCAAACGGATGGATGACGGTCGGTACTCGGTCTTAGCTTAACGAATCCCCCCGAATAGGGGGGTTCGTGTAAACGTTAGCCCTTATAAATGGAATGGTACAAAGTACCAGACGTTAACTCTAAAATGGAATGGTACCTGTACCAGACCTATAGAAATTAAGTGGGATGGTATAATTAGTTTGTGGCTGAATTTTTCACAGGAATTTTAAATAGCATTTTTTCAGTTATCGCCGCTACCTGGTGGGTCGCTTTACCGGTAGGGCTATTTTGGGTTTTTTGGCGTCTTTGGGTCTATCATGTTTTCGTCTCTTATTTAAAAACGCTGAACTGGATTGTCTTGGAGGTTAAGGTGCCGGCCAATATTGAGAAGACTCCGAAATCAATGGAGCAGGTTTTTGCCGCGGTTTATGGAATTTACTCCTTCGGTTTCCGCCTGTTTCAAATTTATCTGGAGGGTCACCTGCGTGAAGATTGGATCTCTTTTGAACTGGTTGGTTTTGCCGGCGGTGTCCATTTCTATATCCGAACACCCGCGATGTACAAGGGCATTCTTGAATCTTCTATATACGCCCAATATCCGGACGCTGAAGTCCATCAAGTTCCTGATTATATGGATCTTTACCCGCGCACCTTACCGAATGAAACCTATGACATTTGGGGGACGGATTATCATCTGATTCGCAACAATGCCTATCCCATTAAGACTTATGAAGAGTTTGAAGAGAACATTGATGAACGCCGTCTTGATCCGATCGCGGCGATCACCGAAGTAATGTCTAAATTGAAGAATGACGAGATGATCGCCATTCAGATTTTCGTCAGCCCGACCGGACCGGATGACGGTTATGATTGGAAAAAAGAAGCTGAAGCCGTGCGTGATAAATTGGCGGGTCGGAAAAAGGCCACGCCGCCCAGTTTCACAATGGCTGTTTGGGAGTTTTTTTCTCATTTTCTCAAAGCGCCCCACACTTATCCGGAATGGGCCGAAAAGGAAGAGTCAAAAGATGATCCCGGCAAGCTCTTAAATTTAACGGGAGGAGAGCGGGATGTGATGGAGGCGATTGAAAAAAAGATCGGCAAGCTGGGATTTGAAACTAATATCCGTTTCGTTTTTATTGACCGCCGTGACAGCTTCACCCGTTCTCATATCGGCGCGGTGATGGCTACTTTTCATCAGTTTACTTCCCAGCACCTCAATGGTTTTCGTCCAAATGTGGACACCTTTACCATCATCCGGGGCAATGTGAAAGCTTTCAAAAATACTCGGATGTGGTATCGCAAGCGCCGGATGTGGGAATGCTTTAAGCGGTTGTATTGGCCAAAAAGAACTTCCATTTTGAACACGGAAGAATTGGCTACCTTGTATCATTTCCCGAGCATTGTTGTGGAAGCCCCGATGTTGCGACGATTAGGCGCGAAAAAAGGCGAACCTCCGGTCGGTTTACCGACGGAGTAATTCAGTTCCAATGTTGCAACGTTTTCCTCCGAAGGAGGATCCGCCTCCGGCGGAAAACATAAAACACTAAAATATCCTCCATGGCAAAAGACATTAACATATTCGGGCAAGTCAATTTCCGTGGTTCTACCACGAGATTTGGCATTAAGCAGGACGACCGGCGTCGGCATATGTATTTGATCGGCAAGACCGGTATGGGCAAGACGACCACGCTGGAAAATATGGTTATCTCCGATATGGTCAACGGCCACGGCGTCGGTGTGATGGATCCGCACGGAGATTTTGCCGAAAAGATGCTGGATTTCGTGCCGAAAGACCGCATTAATGATGTGGTTTACTTTGATCCGGCCGACATTAATTTTCCGATCGCCTTCAATCCGCTGGAGCAGGTCCAAGATGAATTTCGTTATCTGGTGGCCTCCGGCCTGATGGGGGTATTCAAAAAGATTTGGCCGGATGTCTGGTCTCCCCGTATGGAATACATCCTGAACAACGCCTTGCTGACTATGTTGGAGTTTCCGGATTCCAATATGCTTGGTGTTCAGCGTCTGCTCTCGGATAAAGATTATCGCAAATCCAAAGTGGATCAGCTGAAGGATCCGGTTATTAAAGGTTTTTGGGTGAACGAATTTTCCCGCTATTCGCAAAAATTTGAGACGGAGGCGACGGCGGCTATCCAAAATAAGATCGGTCAGTTCGTGGCTAATCCGCTGGTGAGAAATATTCTGGGTCAGAATAAATCGGCGCTTAATTTTCGGCAGGCGATAGATGCGCGGAAGATTCTTATTTTTAATTTATCTAAAGGAAGGATAGGTGAAGACAACTCGGCTTTGCTGGGTTCTATGATTATTACCAAGCTACAGCTGGCGGCTATGTCTCGCGTGGACATCCCCGAGCATGATCGTAAAGATTTCTATTTATATGTAGACGAGTTTCAAAACTTCGCCACTGATTCTTTCGCCAACATTTTATCCGAGGCGCGTAAATATCGTCTGTGTCTGATTCTGGCTCACCAATATATCCGCCAGCTAGTGCACGATCTGAACACCAAAGTCCGGGACGCGGTTTTCGGCAACGTCGGCACAATTGTTGCTTTCCGGGTGGGCGGGGAGGACGCGGAGTTTTTGGAAAAAGAATTCATGCCAGATTTTGAAGCGGTAGATATCGTGAATCTCGCCAAAGCCCAGGTTTACATCAAATTGATGATTGACGGTGTTTCTTCCCGGCCTTTTTCCGCTATGGGCTTGCCGCCGATTCAATCACCGGAGACTTCCTATCGGGATCTGATTATTGATAACACCAGAAAGAATTACGCGACGCCCATCAAGGAAGTTTCCGATAAGATTGCTAAGGAATTCTTGACCGTACCGCCGGCGGATGACCACGATCCGGGCAGTGGAGGTGGTGATTTCCGGAAACCAAAAAGCGACGGAGGAGGTGATTTTCGTAAGCCTCGCCCAACGCCTCAACCTGCCTCATCGGTAGGCGGACTCGTCGCGCCTGCCCCGGTGTCCAAACTAAGCTTGGGTGAAAAATTAATCAGTTTGATACCAAAGTTTATTAAGCCGGAAGCCCCGGTGGTCATTAAACCGGCTATGCCAAAAATTGTCGTTTCAGTTCCTCCACCTCCGGCCCTGGTAAAACCAATGCCGGTTCCTCCGCCTGCTCCAAAACCGGTGTTAGTTCCGCCCAAACCCGTTGTTCCCTCTGTGGAGTTAAAACCAGCCGCGCCGAGGCCGATGTCTTTAAATGAACTGAAGCCGAGAACGGATGTTGCTAAAGAAAAAAAACCCGTTGATGTCAGCGCTCTACGTGAAGCGCTTAAAGAATCGTTGGCAAAAAAACAGAACCCGGAAAACAAGTAACCTCGACCAGTGTCGAGGTTATTACATTAATGTTCAAAGGCGAGGCGGATTGTTTCTTCGGAACATGCCGGAGGCGGTTTGGCTTGGCTCGTTCGTTAGAATCGAACGACAAACCGCCGAGGCCGAAGAAAACCGGCCCGCAGGGGTCGGTTATTCTGCTTCCGAAAAACAATCTGATGAGACCCTTATTCCTTGGATTTCTCTACCCGCTCCACATAATCTCCCGTCTCGGTGTTTACTTTGATAATATCGCCGCTGTTCACAAAGAGTGGCACTTGAACTACGGCTCCGGTTTCTAAAGTAGCCGCTTTCGTGCCGCCTTGGGCGGTGTTGCCGCGTTCGCCGGAAGGAGTTTCGGTAATTTTCAAATCCATTTTGATTGACGGCTTGATGCTCAAGATCAAGTCACCGTATTTTAAGGCCGTTACCATATTGTTCGGCTTCATAAATTTACCACTTGTGCCAACTTGCTCTTCAGTGAGCATGAAGCGATCGGCTGGTTTATCTTTCGGGCAGAACCAAAACTGGCCCTTGGTGTTGTAGAGGTATTTCACTTCTTCCCGCACAATTTCCGCTTCCTCAAAAGATTCGCTGGAATGGAAGTTTTGTTCTACCACTTTTCCGGAGATCAAATTTTTCAGCTTGCACTTGGCCACCGGCTTACGCTGTTGCATGCGCAAAAACGCGTATTCCATTACTTCATACGGCTCTCCGTTCAGTGTGAAGATGACGCCTTTCTTGAGATCATTGTAGGCCAACATTCTTAGTATTATATCCTATCTTGAGCTTATTTTCAAATCTTTACATCTTCCAAGATTTTTGTTATTATCATTGCGGTTCCCTGATAAGGAGAAAAAATGTTTCTTTGGATTGTTCTGGCGATCACCGTGTATCCGTTGATCGGACTAGCGATTGCTGGGTTTGCCCAAGCGGCTGATGAGATTGATGAAAAAAAGAAAAACATCAGCGTTTCTGAAAAAGGTGATACTAAAAATGGTGAAGGAGGCCTGTTCGTTCTCGTTCTAGCTTGCGCGCTTTTCGCCATCTTTTGGCCTTTTATCCTGGTCTTCGGCTTTGGTAAATTCATTTGTTTATTCCTTAATAAACTTTTCGGTGATAGGCCCGTAAACTCCGACGCCAAAAACTCGGAAGGATTGAAATGATGGCCTGGTACTGGTGGGTGCTGATCAGTGCGGTTGCATATTTTCCGATTGGTTTTGTTCTATGCTTGATAAATGACAGACTTTTTCGGAAATCTAATCCAAAAATTCATCTGGTAGTTAACATTATTTTTGCTCCAATTATCCTCGTTGTGTTTTTCTATGTTCTGTATAGATCAGTCAAAGCTGGTCTTGGGACTCGATATTTGCCTATGAGAATGAAGACCGAATGGCCCCCGGAGCCCGATAGCCCTGATAGACCCGCTTAGGAGCGGTTTACATCGGGGCTTTTTTATTTGCCAATCCCGCACATAATTATGTGCGGGATTGAGCACCCCGCACATTTTGCGGCAGAAACATTTGCAACGGCAATCAGAGCCGCAGGCGATGCAGTTCGCAGAGATTCTGATTCAAGGCCAGTCTTGATACAAATTGTGCTGGGGTTGGACTTGTGGCATAATATTCCCCGGGAAGTAGAAATGCGAGTTAATAAAGCATGGCCAGCTCGCATTTACACTTCCCGGTAAACTATGAAAAAGAAGCTCGGTAAAAAAGTCTTCGTTGGCATGAGCGGCGGAGTAGATTCCAGCGTAGCCGCGGCATTGCTCAAAAAGGAGGGTTACGACGTTATCGGCGTGCATTTGAAGTGCTTCAACGTGGATGGTTGCGCTGAGCGGGATGCCGAGGACGCGCGCCGGGCCGCGGAGCATTTGGATATTCCTTTTTACACTTTTGATTACGAAAAAGAATATAAGCAGAGGGTGGTGGATTATATGGTGGCCGGCTACAAAAAGGGGATCACGCCGAATCCGGACGTGATGTGCAACAAGGAAATTAAATTCGGGCTTTTCTATGACAAGGCCATTTCTCTTGGTGCAGACTTTGTTGCGACTGGGCATTACGTCAGGCTAGGGACTAGGCAACAGGGAGTAGGCAATAGGAAAAGCAAAAATTTTTCACTAATCCCTAAATCCTATTCCCTAATGGCTGCGCGAGATACAAACAAGGACCAAAGTTATTTTCTTTGGGCCATAAAACCAGAACATCTTGCGCGCTGTCTGTTCCCAATTGGGGATTATAAAAAGCCGCAGGTGCGGAAGCTGGCGGAGAAATTTGGCCTGCACAACGCCCTGAAAAAAGATTCACAAGGCATCTGTTTCTTAGGGCAGGTAGATCTGCCGGATTTTTTGAAGAAATATATCAAACCCAAGAAAGGCCCGATCGTCATTGTGAGCGACCCCCGCCCGTCATCGCGAGCTGTTTCTGCTGGTCATGCGATTCGTTCCCGTCAGTCATTGCGAGCCCAACGAAGCAATCTTACAAAAGAGTTTATACAAATCGGTACCCACAACGGAGCGCATTTTTTCACCATCGGGCAACGTCACGGCATCGGCGTGGGCGGAACCGCCAAGCCGCTTTATGTGGCTGAAAAAGATGTGAAGAAAAATATCGTGGTAGTCGCCGAAGGCGAAGATCATCCGGCGCTTTACCGGAAATCGGTAGAATTATCCGACCTGAATTTGTTTACGAAAAAAATCCCGAAAAAAGTTTGGGCAAGAGTTCGTTATAGGCAACCGCTTTTCCCCGCTGTCCTAAACCCTAAAACCTATTCCCTAGTATTCCTGCGTCCAGTGAAATTTGTGGCTTCCGGCCAATCCGCCGTCTTCTACGACAAAAAAGGCGCAATGTTGGGCGGGGGAATTATAAATTAGTTTTCCACAGCCACTTTGTACTTGAGTTTGATATAGTTTAATTATGTTTGGGTGGATAGGTTCAATCTTATCGGGGATTGTTTATGTTGGCGGGGTTTTGCTTTGGAATTTGGGTTTGATCGCCGCTCCGGCTTTGCCGGAACATAGAGTAGAAACTGCGGCGCTTATTCAGCAAATCCCAGCGGAAGTAGCCGCAGTCAAGGATGAGTTGGCAGCTTTGAAACAAGAACTCGCCGAATTGAAACAAGCGAAGGTGGTAGTGCCTGCTCCAGCTCCGAAGCCAGCCCCGGCTCCCACGCCTAAACCAAAACCGAAACCAGCGCCCGCCCCAATTCCCGTTCTTGTGCCAGTTCCTGTTTCGGTACCAGTGCCCGCTCCCGCTCCAGTCCCAGCGGCTCCGGCTTTAGCTCCAGGAACGTTTATGACTCCCAGCGGCGCGATAGTTGACGCTAATGGCAATCTGATTTCCGCGCCGCCCGGCACAGCGCCAGCGCCTAGTCCGACGCCTTCAACATCGCCCGCTCCAACACCGGCACCGTCTTCCTCCTGGCCGCCCGCTACCGGGTCTACAGTCATCATCGGCCGTCACATCGCGATAGCGGTTAGTTTTAATCCTGGTTCGGCCTGCAATCAATTAGGTTTTGGCGGTCAGGAGTTGAAACTGTGTGAGCTCTATAAAAATTCCGAAAGTTCCTATATCTGGGCTTTTTCCGATTAGTTTCCTTTTTTATTCATAGAGCCGTATAATATCGTGCAATGCGCTTACACGATATTTTCTTTTGGTTTGCCTGCTTTTTTCTGGCCGGAGTGTTAGTGGCGAGCATCGCCAGCGGATTCGCTAATCCGTATTGGATTTCCGCTTTATTGATTTTGGTTTTATCAGTCGGTATTTTTGTCATTCGTCGTAAATGGTTATTTGTTGGCAGTGTGTCGTTAGTTATTTTGTCGTTAGTCGTCGGTTCTTTATACTTTTTCGCTTTTGATGCCTGGCGGCAACCCGAACCGATTCCTTACGGTCAGAAGGTAGAATTTTCCGGAATCGTCAGCGACCAGGAGCAGAGGATTGATGGCCAAAAAATAGTGGTGGGCAATATTCAGCTCGCCGCGCCACGTTATCCGGAATATAAATATGGTGATGAAATTAAAGTAACCGGCGTCATTAAAACTGTTGAGGGGGATTGGGAAAACTATTTCAAAAAAGAAAATATTGCCGGTCTGATGGGTTTCCCGGAGATAGAGCTGATTTCGCGCGGCAATGGATCAAAAATTAAATTCGCCCTGCTGGAAGTGAAAGCTTTTTTCATTTCCAGTTTCCAGAAAGTTCTGCCGTTTGATAAAGCAGCCTTTATGTCGGGCTTGGTTTTGGGTGAAACGGCGGAATTTTCCGACGAGTTCAAAGAAAAGCTACGGGCAACCGGCACTAGCCACTTAGTCGCTCTTTCCGGCTACAACATCGCGATTATCGCCAGCACGGTGGCTAATTTGCTTTCGCTCTGGTGGTTTACCAAGCGATTTACTTTTGCCGGGAGCACATTACTGATTTTCGCTTTCGTTCTGATGACCGGCGGCGAGGCATCGGTAGTGCGAGCGGCGATCATGGGTTTTCTGGTTTTGCTGGCCGATAGATTACGGCGGGTCTATTATTTCCGCAACGCGGTGGCTTTTACGGCCCTAGCGATGGTTTTGGTTAATCCGAAAGTGCTGGCCTTTGACATCGGCTTCCAGCTTTCGTTTATGGCATTAATTGGTATTACTTACCTCAAGCCACTTTTAGAGAAATGGATGAAGTGGGAAGGCCGATCGGGTATTATCAATTGGCGGCAAAATTTACTGACCACTTCCGCTGCTCAAGTGGCCGTTTTACCGGTGATTTTGTATCATTTCGGAACCTTTTCTCCGATCGGAGTTCTGGCCAATGTTTTGATTTTGGAGTTTATTCCTCTTACGATGGGCTTAGGATTTTTCATCGCTTTCTCCTTTGCGATTTCCCCGTCCCTAGCTTTGGTCATCAGCTGGCCCGCCAGCATTCTGATGGGTTATGAGTTGGGAGTGATTAGTTTTTTTGCAAAGATATTGTCTATCTTCTAGAATAGGACACAACGTGTCCGATCGGACGTATTGTGTCCCGAACTTGCTATATGAAAATTGTTAAAAATAAACTTGGAAGGAAATTGGGGAATCTTAGTTTGGCGCTAATCTTTTGTTTGACTGATCGCGGAATTATCGCGATAGAGGAAATTTTAGACGGGCGAAAATCTACCCTAGGGAAATCTTTAAGGAGGATAAACAATTTGCCAACTATCCATGATTATTATTCTGATTTAGTTAATGCTAAGAAAGATAGTTTGCGTAAGACAATCCGGAGATTGCAGGAACGTGGTCTAGTTGCGAAAAATGCCCAAGGGTGTGTTTTGACTTCACTCGGTGCCGAGTTCTCACGGTCAATCACCGAGCAGGCGCAGAATTTTAACGATAAAGACTGGGATGGAAAATGGAGAATAGTATTTTTTGATATTCCGGAATCAAAACGCAGAGATAGACGCTGGATAAATTTTGAACTTAAAAATATCGGTTATAGGCAATTACAGAAAAGCGTTTTAGCGGGGAAGCGTCCGATTGGTCAGGATTTTTATACCGAATTGTCCGCTAAAGGATTAAGAGATAATATCCGCATAATGACAGTGGGAGAGATTGATTATGATTTTAGTGATTATGACTAGGGCGGACACAATGTGTCCGATCGGACGAATTGTGTCCGGGGTCGCAGGCGAGTGGTGATTAGTGTCTGGGGCGACAAGCGAGTGGTGATTAGTGCCCGGGTATGATCACTAACCGGGACCACTCAGAAAATTATTTTAAAAGACCGCGATGAAACACGACTCACTTAAAAAATTTCGTTATTTTGTACTAATCATCTTGATTTCCGCCAATCTTTTTGTCTGGCGGGAGGCGGCTTTTGGCGAGAATAAAAATCTTCAGCTTTATTTCCTAGACGTCGGGCAGGGAGATAGCGAGCTGATTGATTTAGGTTCTGTGGAGATTTTGGTAGACGGCGGGAAAGACGCCAAAGTTTTAAGCGAGCTGGGGCGAGCGCTGTCACCAAGTGATCGCTACATTGATTTGGTTATTGCCACACATCCCGACTTTGATCACTTTGGCGGGTTGATAGACGTTTTGAAAAATTATGAAGTTGGGATGGTAATTACCAATGGACGAAGTGGAGTAGCCGAGGCCTATTCGGATTTTGAGCGAGTGATTGCAGAGAAAAATATTCCGGTAACGCAAGTTTACGCGGGCGATCAAATTCAGTTCGGGGATACTACCCTGAAAGTCCTCTGGCCTACGGAAACTGCCGCGGTGGCTAAGAAGGTCAACGAGTCCGGGATTGTCTTCATGTTGGAGAATCAAGGTTTCCGGGCGCTGTACACCGCCGACATCGGTTTTGAGACCGAGCAGAAGCTGATGAGTAAATACGATCTTTCGGCGCAGGTGTTGAAAGTTGGGCATCATGGTTCCAAGTATTCCACCGACAAAAACTTTCTTGCCGAAGTTAATCCCGCGATTTCCATTATTGAAGTCGGGAAAAACAGTTATGGCCATCCAACCGACGCAGTTTTGGGGCGACTGGCTAGCGTCGGCGCGCAAGTGTTCCGCACCGATCAAAATGGAGTATTAAAGCTGGAATTTGATGGGCGATCTTTACGAGTTTGGGATTAAGTTGTAGAATCAAAACTAGTTTTTTAGGAGCTTCTCTCTGTGAGCGATTGGACGCCCGATCCGGAATTCTTGGAGTTCTTGCAGGAAATCGTGGATCATATGAGCAATCCGAATGATAAGGCCATCGGAGAAGCGGTGATGCAGGAAATCAACAGCGGATCTGATACCGGTGAGGAGATGTATAACGCCTTCTACACTAATCCGGCGATGCAGATGATCTATGAGGAATGGAAGAGCGAGAAATAAACGATGAACGAAGGCCCCGGCAGATGGGGCTTTTTTTAACTCCGACGCTACGGTCGGAGCCCCGACCGCTCCTGCGCGTCGGGGTTGTACACCACCAAAAATTTCTGCTAAAATTTTTAAGAAATGAGGACGTTAATTGCCGACATAGTAAATAAAGAAGGTCAGGAGGTGGAATTGATGGGTTGGGTGGCGATCCGCCGCGACCACGGGAAAATTATGTTTATAGATTTACGCGACCGATCCGGAATCGCGCAGGTGGTTTTCCTGCCGAAGCCGAAGGAACTCGCTGATGTAGCGGTGACTTTGCGTTCAGAATGGGTAGTGAAAATTACCGGCATGGTCAACAAGCGCCCTGACAATATGGTTAATCCCGCGATTGCTACCGGGAAGGTAGAAATTTTGGCGACTAAGCTGGAAGTTCTCAACGAAGCCAACACGCCGCCGATTGAGGTAACTAGCGACGGCAAAGAGATCGGGGAGGAGAGCCGGATGAAATATCGCTATGTGGACCTGCGTCGCGATCGAATGCAGAAAAATTTACGCAATCGTCACGAAATGATCCGATTTTTCCGCGATTATCTTTCCAACCAGAATTTCTTGGAAATTGAGACACCGATCTTGAGCAAGACCACCCCCGAAGGAGCGCGGGATTATTTGGTTCCGTCCCGTTTGTATCCGGGGAAATTTTACGCTTTGCCGCAATCGCCCCAGCAATATAAACAACTGCTGATGGTTTCCGGTTTTGAGCGCTATTTCCAGATCGCCCGTTGTTTCCGCGATGAAGACACTAGAGGTGATCGCCAGCCGGAATTTACCCAGATGGACTTGGAGATGAGTTTTGTAAAACAGGACGATGTGATGGAGGTGATAGAGAAGATGGTGACCGAGATGGTGCAGAAAAACTATCCGCACAAGACAATCCAGGAAACTCCTTTCCCGCGGATGACCTACGCTGATGCGATGAAAAATTATGGGAGTGACCGACCGGATGTTCGCAAAGATAAAAATGATCCAAATTTACTGGCGTTTTGCTGGGTGGTGGATTTTCCGTTCTTTGAAAAGACCGACAAGGGCGGATGGACCTTCACCCACAATCCTTTTTCTGCCCCGAAGCCGGAAGATATGGAAAAGTTGATGAAAAAAGAAAATCTCGGAGAAATTTTAACTACGCAATACGACATCGTGCTCAACGGTTTTGAGATTGGTGGCGGCAGTATCCGCAATCATCGCCCGGAAGCGCTAAAAAAAGTTTTTGAAGTGATGGGGTTTGAGGAATCCCGCATTCTGAACAACTTTGGCCATATGATAGATGCTCTTGGTAGTGGCGCTCCGCCACATGGTGGAATCGCTCTAGGCTTAGACCGCGTGTCTATGCTTTTGGAAAACGAGCCGAGTATCCGCGAAGTGATCGCCTTTCCGAAGACAGGGGACGCGCGCGACTTAATGATGGATGCCCCGAGTGATGTAGAGCCGGAACAGATGAAGGAATTGCATTTGAAGGTAGACGCCAAGCGGGAGTAATCGCGAATAATGCGAATTGGAGAGGTAATATTGCGAATGAGACGTGACCGACATGGCGGGCGAAGCGCGGCAATCTAACCGAAGAGCTATTTATAAATAGTATTTTCGTAAGATTGCCACGGGATTACCCTCGCAATGACAGCGGCTAAGTTAAAGATAGACATCAAAGAAAATAAGTAGTATTCTTTCCAAAGCTTATTAAAGGAGCAGGCGATTGGAAAATACCATCATCATTTCTGTGGGGGGGAGTCTGATTTTCCCGGGCGACAAACTTGATGACAAGTTTTTGTCGCATTTGAAGAAATTCATTCTTAGAAAGATTTCCCAAAATCCCAAAACCAGATTTTTCCTGGTGGCCGGCGGTGGCACGATCGCCAGACATTATCGGGATACAGGCAAGAAGGTGGTCGGCTATGGTTTGACCAACGACGACTTGGACTGGTTGGGAATCCACGCTACTCGTTTAAACGCTCATCTTCTGCGGACAATTTTTCGTAGGGTTGCTCACCCGTTTATCCTGAAGCACTATGAAATACGGCAAGATGTCGTGAAGCCGGTAGCAGTCGCGGCTGGGTGGAAGCCGGGTTGGTCCACTGATTACTGCGCGGTTTTGTTGGCGAGACAGTATGGCGCCACGACGGTGGTTAACCTATCCAATATTGCCCAGGTTTACGATAAGGATCCCAAGAAGTGTAAGGACGCCAAGCCGATCAGCAGGATTTCCTGGAAGGATTATCAGCAGATGGTGGGCGTGAAGTGGGTTCCGGGAATGAACGCGCCATTTGATCCGATTGCCGCCAGAGAAGCCAGAAAGCGCCGGATTCAGACGATCGTTCTCAAGGGGGGCGATTGGAAAAATTTGGAAAGGTATTTCAAAGGAAAAGAGTTTGTCGGAACGGTTATTTCTTAAAAATCACTCCGCCTGAAAAGGCGGTTTTATTTTTCTACAAACTCTGATAACATAAGTTGAATAAAAACTATGAAATTAAAAGAAGAAAAAACATTAGTCATCGTTAAGCCGGATGGAGTGAAGCGCGGATTGCTGGGGGAAATTATTAAGCGAATTGAACAGCGTGGTTTAAAAGTAGTCGCCATGCAGATGTTTCAGGCGACCGAGGCGCAGTTAAACAAGCATTATTCCGACGCGGAATCTAACTTACGAGCTATGGGTGAGAAATCGCTGGCTACTTATCAGAAGTATGGAATGGATCCGATTAAGGAAATTGGTACTGATGATCCGGTGAAGATCGGGAAAATGGTGCACGGCTGGATTGTGGATTTTTTGAGCTCCGGCCCGGTAGTTAAATTCATAGTTGAGGGATTACACGCGGTAGAGATGGTTCGGAAGATCGTTGGCGCCACCCTACCCTCCATGGCGGAAATGGGGACGATTCGCGGAGATTACTCTGTTGATTCAGCGATTTTAGCGAATTCGCAAAAGCGAGGATTGCGTAATATCGTGCACGCCTCCGGAAATGTTGCCGAAGCGGAGCATGAGATAAAACTCTGGTTCAAACCGGAAGAAATTCATAGCTACATCCGGGTTGAGGAAGACATAATGGGTTATTGAGAAAAAACCGCCCTCTCGCCTCGCTGACTCTTCGTCGAAGCGGGTCGGGGCGATTTTGATTTTCAACGAAAACCCTGCTATAATCTACTCGGTTTACTTTGAAAAGGAGGGGATAGGATGCGACTGTTGAGTCCCGAGCTGGAGAAGGAAATTCGCGCTCATATCACGCTACATTTGGATTTTCCTCGCAAAGGAGTGGGATTCCTTGATATCGGCCCTTTGCTGAAGAATGAATCTTTACGGAGAACGATGTTGCATTATCTGGCTGGTGGAATTGAAGATCACTGCCGCGATTGGGCTCCGAATACGATTGCCATGATCGAGGCGCGTGGGTTTTCTTTAGGTAGTAGTGTGGCCGACATTCTTCGTCTTGGAGAAGTGATGGTGCGTAAGGAAGGGAAATTGCCCGGCGAAGTAGTCCGTACAAGCTACGCCACCGAATATAAGGAGCATAATGTGATTGAGATGCAAGTCGGATCAATTGTTCCCGGAGAGAAGGTGGTTCTTTTTGACGATGTACTCGCGACCGGCGGCACTTTTGAAGCGGCTCATAAATTAGTGACGCGGCTCGGTGGAAAAGTTGTAGGCGTCGCTTGTCTTGCGAGTATTGAGTCTATTCCCGCGCTTTTTGAGCCACAGCAGGCGAAGATGAAGACTCTCGGTCTTTCTCCATTCCGACTCCTAAGATATTAAACAAACCCCCCAACAAATTGTTGGGGGGTTATTTTTAGGCTTTTTTCTCACACTCTTCACAAAGAGTGATGATCCTCATTCCTTTGTTGATGGCGATGATTCGTCCCGGTTGGCCGCATCGTTCGCAGGTTTTCACGCTTAGATTGGCGGCTTCCCAGAGCGTCTTTTCAAATACTTCCAGTTTATCTTTTGGAACGTTATCAACGTAGAACCGCAGTTCGCCAAATTTTTCTTTCACTTGCATAACTTTAATCGGTCCCAGCCGGAGAGCTTCAAGTTTAGCGCAGAACTCACTAATCAGCGGTAGCCATCCGATTCCACAATCAAAACTGTCTACTCCGGACAAAAATGAATACTTCGCTCGTAATTCCTCGTAGCTTTTCATCGCGCGATCTCCTAAGCGCTATAAACATTTTAGCACGAGTTTTGGATAGCTGAAATGCTACAATGAGATTGTCCCGCTAATTAGATTCCGGATCAAATAGTTTACAAAGGGTAAGGCGAATTTCCCTCTGCCGTGGCAGAACGGATGAGCTCACCCACTTAAATACTTAACCCGGGGATCTGATGGCGGGATTTTAGTTTAAGTAAAGTTATTGGCTTTTTTGTTTGGGCTTAAATTTAGAGAGAATCTGCTTAAAAAATGCCTCGGCTGCCCCCTCATGGCCGCGGACAATCATTAGCGAATCATTGCTGTGCTTGGCCAAGACCTCAGCAACACTTCCCAACTTGAAATGGGACAAGAATCTAGGTTGAGCGGAGCCGATAATAATCAGATCATGTTTTTGATTATTGGCCTTTTTCAAAATACTGCCGGCCACCGAGTCTCCCGGTTCCAGACTAATCTCATCAAAATCCTTTCTTTTTAGCTTCAGGGCCTTTAACAGTTCGGTTGGGTCCGGCTTCAGGTAGGAGGGGATTTCCTGGCTGACAATGCCCAGCAAATTCATTTTCGGTTTGTAGTAGTCTTTCAATCCGCCGGCGATTTCTCCAATTTGCTCAATGTAGGGACTGCGGGCGGACGGATGCACGGCAACTAAAATAGATTGCATTGGCTGAGGATCTTTCACCACCAGCAGATCGCATTTGGATTCCCGAAGGATCCGGTCAATTTTACTGGAAAGCATCACGCCCTTGGTTTGCTTGTAGCCGTACCAATTAAGCATCAACAGATCACAGTCTTCCATTTTTACCACATCCAAAATTACATCTACCACATCGCGGCCGATCAAAATCAGACTGTGAAAATTAATATCCTTTTTCTCGGGTCCGGTTTTTATGTTGTAATCAATAACCCATTGCTGCAGTTGTTCAAAAAGCTTTTTTTCCTGCTCCAGAGTTTTCGGGCTCACCATGGTCGGGCTAAGAGCAAGCGATGGGGGGATTTCATGAATACGAATGATCACCAATTCACCATCAAACTTGCTGGTGAGAGCGAAGGCAATCTCCGCCAGGTTTTTTATTTCCGTCGGGGAGAGATAGGGAGCCAGCGGCAATAAAATACGTTTACCGGTTTTTGGCCCGATACGAACCGCTTCTTCATAAACAATTCCGGTTTCAAAACTTTTTCGGCTACGAGTCTGGGCGTAGGCGAAGTAGTTAACGAATCCCAATAAAACCCAGAAAGCCGCGATCACCCAGGCGCTTAGGTTTACCTGAAGCATGGTGATTGCCAGGATGATGTAGATTACGATCGCGACCAACGGTAAAATCGGGAAAAATGGTATCTTGTAGTACCACTGGGTGTCCGGCCACTTATAGTGGATATTTATTCCCGCTATATTGAGTTGTAGAAAAAGAAGAATAAAGAGTAAGCTGGCCAGCGCCGCCACGTCAAAAAGCGGCAGGAAAGTAACCATCAGGACAATCAGGATGGTTGAGACGATCACCGAGAGATGGGGGGTCAAATTTTTTAAATGAATGGTGGCAAGACGCGCCCAGATATTTTTATCGCGCGCCAAAGCGAAAGCCACCCGGCTGGATGAGTAAATGGTCGCGTTTAGGGCGGCGAAGTTAGCCAAAAGTCCTCCGATGACCATCACAAAGTATCCGAAAGGAATGAAGGTTTGGGCGGATTTCACCACTGCTCCCTCTCCCCATTGCGACAACACTTGCCAGACCGGGCCTCCATCGCGCGTTGCCCCGATGATTATCAGAGAGACTAATATATAAATTCCGCTGACCACCGCCCAGGATATGATCAGTCCTTTTTTGATCATTCTCTTTGGATCTTTTGTTTCTTCTCCGGTCTGAACCTGGATCTCCGATCCTTCAAAAGCGATGTAGAAAAGACTGGCCGCGGCAATTATTCCCAAAATCCCATTCGGCAATAACGGCTGAAAATTATTAAGCGCCGTGATGGGATTGGCGGCGATTTTAAATATCCCCAAAATTATGAAAATAGTCAGGACCGCCAGCAACATTACTGCGATTATATTACCTGCCTGTCCGCTGGTTTTTGATCCGCGCCAGTTAATGTAGCCAATCACCAAAACTACCAGAGCGCCTATTATTCTTTCTACAGACAGCAGGCCCCAGCCCCAGTCATCTTTAGCGACGATTTTTATGATTTCAAAAGCATAATAACCAAAACTAAGCGCGTATAATCCGGCCGCGGCGGCATGCGCGAACCAACTCATCCAACCGGCGAGAAATCCCTGAAAATTACCCAACCCCTTCCGTACCCACAGATACCCGCCCCCGGCTTCCGGAAAGGTGGTGCCGAGCGCGATGTACATCTGAAGATTCAAAAATGCCACCGCGGCGCCCACCAGCATAGATAAAAAAAGTCCGGGACCAGCTAAGCCGATAGCCGGACCGATTAAAGTAAAAATCCCACCTCCCAGAAGCGCGCCTACGCCTAATAAAACAACCGAGCCCAGACCTAGAGTACGGGCTAATTTAACTTCGCTTTGTTGAGGTTCCATTAAAAACGCCCTTTATAGGCGATAAGATATAGTATATAGTAAGGTCTCTTTATGAACAAAGGAGTAGAGAATATCCGGAACTTCGTTATTACCGCTCACATTGACCATGGGAAATCCACTTTGGCCGACCGGCTTTTGGAGGCCACCGGCACTGTGGAAAAACGACTAATGCAGGCGCAGTATTTGGATTCTATGGATTTGGAGCGCGAGCGCGGAATTACCATAAAAATGGCTCCGGTTCGTATGTCCTATACCCTAAACGCTATACCCTACACCCTAAATTTGATTGACACCCCCGGCCACTCCGACTTTGCTTATGAAGTTTCGCGGGCGCTGACTGCCGTTGAAGGGGCGGTGCTTTTGGTGGACGCGCAACAGGGAATTCAGGCGCAAACCTTGGCTAATTATGAAAATGCCAAGCGGGCTAATTTAAAAATAATCGGCGCGGTGAATAAGGTGGATGTTGCCGAACCGGATCAGATTCAGGACGCGATTCTGGATCTGGCGGAATTAATCGGCGTGGGCGCTGAAGAAATTTTAAAAGTTTCCGGCAAGACCGGGGAGGGAGTGGATAAACTTTTGGAAACCATAGTCCGGGTGGTTCCTCCACCCAGAAAGTCCGAGATGAACGTCGGACGGGCCTTGGTTTTTGATTCGTTGTATGACGAGCACAAAGGAGTGATCGCTTTTATCCGGGTTTTTGACGGCAGTTTTCGGGGTAATCAGGATATCCGCTTAATCGCCACCAATACTACCGCCAAAGCCAAAGAGATCGGATTTTTCACTCCAAAATTGAAGCCGTCCGGTGCTCTAGAAACGGGAGAGACGGGTTATATTGCCACCGGAATTAAGGACCCAGATAAATTGAAAATCGGCGATACTTTAGTGGGTGGCGAAGCCCCGGCGCTGGTCGGATATAAGGAACCAAAGCCGGTTGTGTTCGTCTCTTTTTACCCGGAAGAGGGGGATAAATATGATGAACTCAAACAAGCCCTGGGGAAGTTGCGACTGACCGATTCAGCGCTGACTTTTGAGGCGGACGCCAGTGAATTTTTAGGACGGGGATTCAAGGGCGGATTTCTTGGGAAACTTCATTTTGAAATTACCTCCGAGCGGCTGGAAAGAGAATTTAAGATACCGACCGTGCACAGCTTCCCGTCGGTTGCTTATAAAGTAGATGGAAAACTGATAACTAATCCGAAAGATTTCCCGAATGACTACGGAACAGCCGAAGAACCGATGACTAAGATAGAAATTGTCACTCCCGCGCAGTATTTAGGGGCAGTTCTGCAGCTGAAAGAAGTATATAGAATTACTAATATCACCACCGACACTCTTAAGAATAAGATTTTGATTCGCGCTACTTTGCCGTTGTCGGACCTAATCCGCGATTTGGATGACCAGTTGAAGTCGGTTTCGCATGGATTTGCCTCGTTTTACTACGAATTGGTCGGTTATGAGAGATCGGAAGTGGCTAAGTTGGAAATTGCCGTGGCGGAGCAGACCGTCCCAGGTTTGACAAGAATTTTGCCGAAAAAAGATCTGGAACACGAGGCGCGTTCCGCGGTGGAAAAACTAAAAGAGCTTTTACCAAAACAGCAATTTTCCCAGGCCCTGCAGGCAATCTCCGCCGGTAGGATCATCGCGCGGGAAACTATTTCGGCTATGAAAAAAGACTTGGGAAACTTCGGCAAGAACGGCGGCGACCGGACTCGTAAGATGAAGCTTTGGAAAAAGCAGGATCGGGGCAAAGAAAGATTGAAAGAGCGAGGTGAGAGTTCGCAGATTAAAATTTCCGCTAACGTCTTCAAGGAGCTCTTGAAGAAATAGTCGCCCCCCATTATCCCATTTGGTAAACTTAACGGGATGAGATTAGGTGTTATTCTTGCTTCAATTTTAATCATGGTTTTTTTGTCGGTCCAGTTAGTCAATTTTTACAAAAGCAACGCCGAGCTGGACCGGAAGCTGACGACTGCTTCTTTGGAAGCCAAGCAAATAGCCGCGGAGAATGATCGGGTTAAGGCCGATCTGGAATACTTTTCCCATGATGAAAACCTAGCTAAAGAACTGAAAGCCAAGTTTGACTATAAAAATCCCGGAGAGAAGTTAATCAAAATACAATGATGTCGCTCCAAAGATATTTTACAACCTTCCTATTGATACTGTTCGTTGGTCTCGGGGCGTACTATCTAGTCCACTACGGCTATTACCCGGTGGCGTTGGTGAATTCGCAAATTATTACCGCGAATCGTTTTGAGGTTGAATACGCCGTTGCTTATAATTATTATGTACGAGCATTGTCGTCTAGCGGAGACACTGATCCTCGGACGCGCGAATTCAAAAAAGAATTGCGGCGGGCGGTGCTGGATAATTTAGTGGAGCAGGCGTTGGTACAACAGGATTTGAATGTGCGAGTCGGCAAAGAGTTGAATCAGATTGTGCAGGGAAAGATTCTCAATAGCCAGAAGCTGGATCCAAAAACTTTAGAAGAAACGGCGCGGGTAGTTTACGGTTTGGATTTATCGGAATTTGAATCACTGGTTTTGGTTCCCCAGGCGCAAAAAGAAATCCTTCAAGGCCGATTATTTTTAGAGAAAAAAGACTATAATGCATGGTTGCAGGACGCCAAGAAAAACGCTAAAGTCTTTATCGTTACACCGGAGTTCTATTGGCAGGATTTGACCGTAAAACTGCGGGATTAGTACAGTGGTAGTACGCGACCTTCCTCCGCCAAAAGCTAAGGCATTTTGGCGGACCCGCCTGAATGGCCTATGGCCTTTCGGCGGGCAAGTTAAAAAAATGAATTACACTTACGTCTTATTATTTAGTAAGCCAGCGCCCAAGTTCTATATCGGCTCCACGGAAGATCTTGAACAGCGCCTTTTGCAACATAGGTCCGGATCAGTTGCGACAACAAAAGGAGCGAGCAAGATTGAGCTGGTTTATTTCGAGGGATGTAAAAATAAGACCGATGCTCGCAAGAGAGAACTTCAATTGAAAACAGGTTTCGGTCGTGGTTACATAAACAGGCGCCTTGAGAGCTATATGAAGTCTGCGGGATTAGTACAGTGGTAGTACGCGACCTTCCCAAGGTTGAGGCGCGAGTTCGATTCTCGTATCCCGCTCAGTGCCACCTTAGCTCAGCGGTAGAGCAGTCCCTTCGTAAGGGAAAGGTCCCCAGTTCAAATCTGGGAGGTGGCTCATGAATAAAGTAATTTTGTCTTTAACGGTAGCAGTCTTACTGGCACTCGTCAGCGTTTTTGCGGACTCCTTAATTAAAGTATCAGGGGCTGGTGTAAAATTCATAAACTGGTGGGTATTTATCGCTGGCCTAGTCATTTATGCTTCCACTGCTTTTGGTTGGTTTTTCGTAATGAAGAACGTGAAACTTTCTACGCTCGGAGTGTGGTATGCCGTAGCTACCGTGCTGGCCCTGACATTTGTAAGCGTTTTTTACTTCAAGGAGTCTTTGAATGTTTATGAGTTGGTTGGTATATTTCTAGCTATCGGGTCGCTAATTTTATTGTCCCGTTTTGCATAAAAATTTATGTCTTTCAAACCACTCACAGGAAAATATGATCAAGGTCCATTGCACTTAACTATCCACGCGGGGGTGGGTGGCGAAGACGCGAAAGATTGGGCGAATATGCTGATGAAGATGTATATCAAATATGCCGTTAAGCGCGGCTGGAGAGTTTCTGTTACCGACGACAATGCAATTGAAATTAAAGGTGATTTTGTTTACGGAACTTTAAAAAATGAAATGGGCGTGCATCGTTTGGTGCGCATTTCGCCGTTTTCATCTAAGCAACTTCGCCACACCTCTTTCGCCTTGGTGGAAATCGTGCCGATTTTTCCGGATCTGGAGCATAAAAATTTAGTTATCCCACCGGAGGATTTGAAGCTGGAATTCTCCCGATCCAGCGGTCCGGGCGGGCAGAATGTGAATAAAAGAGAGACGGCGGTTCGTATCGTCCACCTACCAACAGGATTGAGCGCGGGATCACAACAAGAAAGATCTCAACCACAAAATAAAGAAAAGGCGATGGCCCTTTTGAAATCAAAACTGATGGCGTTGATGGTTTCGCAACAGAAGCAAAAACTCTCGGATTTGCGTACAAAAGTAAAGCCGGAGTGGGGGAGTCAGATTCGCTCATATGTTTTGAATCCTTATAAAAAAGTGAAAGATCACCGGACGGAGGTAGAATCGCATCAGCCGGATAAGGTGCTGGAGGGCGAGTTGGACAAGTTTATCGAGGCCGAGCTAAACCTGGAGTAATCGCGAATAATGCGAATCTATGAACAAAATATTGCGAATAAAAGAAGCGGACAAAATTGTTTTACCCGAACTAAGTTATCAAGTTGTTGGTGCTGCTTTTGATGTTTTTAATGAATTGGGCTGGGGGTATACAGAAAAGGATTATCAAGGTGCCTTAGTTGAGGAATTGAAGTCGTTAGGGCTAGAATCCCAGCGAGAAGTTTACATTCCATTGGAATACAAAGCCCAAAATATAGGCAAATATTTTGCTGATTTTATAGTAGATAAAAAAATACTTTTAGAGTTAAAAGTAGTTCAGAAGTTTGGCTACGTTCACACGCAACAGGTTTTGACTTATTTGCGGAGCGCTGGTTTAAAGTTGGGTATTTTGTTATATTTCACTAAAGAGGGAGTTAAATATCGGCGTATCTTGAGTTCGTCGGTGGTTTAATTCGCAATATTACCTCTTTAATTAGCATTATTCGTGATTACTCCCACAATGTTTACCATTCGCAATATTACCTCTTCAATTCGCATTATTAGCGATTACTCCCACAATGTTTACCATTCGCAATATTACCTCTTCAATTCGCATTATTAGCGATTACTCCATATGATTGCTTTTCATAACGTATCCAAGCACTATAACGACCAAAAAGTCCTGGAGGACATCAGCTTCAAGATCGCTCCCGGGGAGTTGGTTTCTATTGTCGGCAGGTCCGGGGCCGGGAAATCCACTATTATTCGTCTGCTGATTGGTGAGGAAAAACCCGCGAAGGGCAGAATTATTTTTGGTCCTCACGAAGTGAATCGCATGCTCCCCAGTGAGCTACCGGCATTGCGTAGGAAAGTAGGAATTGTCTTTCAGGATTTCAAATTATTACCAACGAAAACGGCTCATGAAAATGTGGCCTTTGCTTTGGAAGTAGAGGGCCGTTCCCAACCGGAAATTGAAGAATTAGTTCCACAAATGTTGGATTTGGTCGGTCTTGCCGATAAGGGCCATCTTTTTCCGCATGAGCTTTCCGGTGGAATGAAGCAAAGGGTGGCTATCGCTCGGGCAATGATCCATCGTCCATCGGTAATCATCGCTGATGAGCCAACCGGCAATCTGGACAGCTACAATGCGGACGAAATTGTGAAGCTACTTTTGAAAATCAATGAATTGGGCACTACTTTAATTCTGGCCACACACAGCAGAGATATAGTAAACAAAGTAAAGCGGCGGGTGATTACTTTAGACGATGGGCGTATAATAAAGGATGATCCCCATGGCGACTACATTCTTTAGAATCATTAAGTTTGGTTTTCAAAACTTCGCCCGCAACGGGCTGCTCTCGGCCACTACGGTGGCTATTTTGGTGATGACCTTGTTGGTTTTTAATGGTCTGCTGATGTTCGGCGTAATCTCTAAATCCGCGATTGCTTCGCTGGAAGATAAGATTGATATCAGTGTCTATTTCTCCGCCGGAGCTACCGAAGATCAGATTTTATCTCTGGAGAAAGCGTTAGAATCATTACCGGAAGTGAAATCGGCGGATTATATTTCTCAGGACAAGGCGCTGGCGATTTTCAAAGACCGACACAAGGAAGATGAGGCGATTGCCCAAGCTTTGAACGAATTGCAGGCTAATCCGCTGTTGGCATCTTTGAATATCAAAGCTCAAAGCCCAAGCCAATACCAGACCATAGCCGGTTACTTAGATTCGGAAAATCTCAAGGGAATTATTGATAATGTAACCTACGGAGAAAATCGGGTGGTGATTGACCGGCTGGCCAGAATTGTGGATACCCTGCGGGGAGCTGGTTGGCTGACGACTTTGCTTTTCGCGGCCGTCGCCATTCTGGTCACTTTCAATACCATTCGTCTGGCAATTTATTCTAATCGCGAGGAGCTGGGGATTATGCGGTTGGTTGGCGCGTCCAATAAATTTATCAATGGTCCATATCTGGTGACTGGCGTGATTTACGGTGTTTTGGGAGGTATGATTAGCTTGACCTTAGCCGCGCCCGCGATTGTTTTGGCTTCCCCTTATGTTTCTATTTTTATCCCGGAGGTTTCTCTCGCAAATTACCTATTAGTCCATTTACCGCAGTTGATCTTCTATCATCTCGCCGTTGGTGTTACCCTGGGCTCCGTTTCAGCGATGGTGGCCGTCCGGCGTTATCTGAAGATCTAGCGTTCGCGAGGTTGATTGTTCTTACTGAAAGTGGTATAATTACGGCGTTATGAAGGCCACTAAAAAGATTGTTGTTTATGGAGGCGCTTTCAATCCGCCCCATTTAGGGCACGCGGCGGCTTTGGATTCATTGCTCAAGAATTTTCCATGCGATGAAGTTTGGATTATGCCTTCGGCTAGCCGAAAGGATAAGCAGATTTCTGTTTCCGGAAAGGATAGAAAAGAGATGGTTGAGGCAATGCTGGCTTCCCAATTTTCCGGAACCAAAACGCCGATTATTCTTTCCGATTTTGAGATTAATCGCGACCGCCCCACCGTGACCTACGAGACGAAAACAGAGCTGGAAAATCTGCATCCCGGACACGAATTTCATTTCTTGATCGGATCCGATTCGGCGGCGGAAATTGAGGAGAAGTGGGTACGCGGCAAGGAATTATTTTCAGAAGCCAGGTTCGCGATTGTGGGTCGTCCAAAGTTCAAAATTCCGGAAAAACTACCACAGTTTTCTTCGGTAATCGGCGTTTTGCCTGAATCTTTAGACATGTCCAGCACTTTGGTGCGAGATAAGATTAGTAAGGGTGAATCCGTTACCCCGTATTTACTGCCGGCCGTTGAGCAATATATTAAAGACCGGAATTTATACAAATAAATGCGTATTCAAAAATATCTCTCCCAACAGAAAATTTTATCCCGTCGCGAAGCGGAGCAAGCTCTCGTGGAAGGGAAAATCAAAGTAAACGGAAAGGTAGTTAAAGAGTTAGGAACTCAAATTGATCCCGGCAAAGACAAAGTTGTGGTGGCTTTACCGAAAGGAAATTCCGGGAAAATTACCATCGCCATTAATAAACCGCGGAATATTGTTTGTTCAAAAAATAATGAAGAGGGTGAGACTATTTTTGAGCTTTTTCCGCAATTCAACACTTTAAATACCGTTGGTCGTTTAGACAAAGACAGTGAAGGTTTAATTTTACTTTCTAATGACGGCGTGGTTACCGCTTTGATTACCGGGAGAGATCATTTGATTGAAAAAGAATACGAAGTGGAGACGCGGGAAAAAGTTGGTAAGTGGCATATCAGACATTTGGAACAAGGAATTAAATTGGAGGATGGGATGACCCTTCCCGCCAAAGCCGCCTTAATCAGCGATCATAAATTTTCTCTGATTTTAAAAGAAGGACGCAAACATCAAATTCGCCGGATGGCTAATGCTTTGCAACTTACAATTGGAAACCTGAAGCGGGTGAGAATCGGTAATATCAAGCTGGGAAATTTGAAAGTGGGTGCTTCCCGAACCCTCACCGCGCAAGAGTTGGCAGATTTGAAGCAGTCTATTTAGGCCATGCCTACGGCAGAGGGCCATGCCTACGGCAGGCAAGCCTATTTTAAGCCAAAGACCTCCTCCGCGTTTTTATACATCAGCTTTTCCCGCTGTTGTTTTGATAGCCCCAAACTTTTAACAAATTTTAGATAGGTTTTCATCGGGCAAAGAGGCCAGTCGGTTCCATACATCAACTTGTTTTCATCGGAGTAATCAATTAGTTCCAGTAAACGTTTTTTCATGAGCCGGCCATAAGGAGTGTCTAAATCTTTTCCTACTACCAATCCGGAAATATCCGCGTAAACATTCGGATTTTTATACAAAATTTCCGCGCAGTCCAGCAACCACGGGTTTCCCATATGCGCGATAACGATTTTCAAATTAGGCCAGTCTGTGGCCACCTCATCAATGTGCAGCGGGTGAGAATATTTAAGCTTCGGATTCTTAATATATCCCATCAGTGTGTCGCCCGAGTGAAAAATCACCGGCACTTTGTATTTTTCACAAAGTTTGTAAATTGGAACACAGCGTTTGTCATTAGGATAGAAATGCTGATATCCGGTATAGAGTTTTATTCCCACAATTTTTCTTTTTTTCAGAAGGCCAGCTAGTTCGGTCAGCTCCTTTTTGGAATTTTGGGCAAGATCAAAACTACCGATAATGGAAATTTTGGAATTGTTTCCGACGAGCTTAATTAGGCTTTTAACTGATGTCTTAGTACCGTCTGCGTTTGCTAATCCCGAGATGATTAAGAGCCGGCCAATTTTATTTTGCTTCGCCTCCGCTAATACGTAGCGGAGATTTTTTTTGTGGCTTTCCGAATACTTGGAGTCACGAAGTCTGCTGAGATGAGTGTGGACATCAACGATACGCATGATTTCATCGTATTCCAGATTCTCAAAAAACAAAAGACTTATTTGCCAAAACCCGTTTTTTGTTATAAATTCTTGTAAGAAAGGAAGATTGCGGGATCGTCTAATGGTAGGACGCACGGCTCTGAACCGTAAAATTGGGGTTCGATTCCCTGTCCCGCAGCAGTCATAAAAATCCGCCTTGTTCTGGCGGATTTTTTGACTCCGGGAATCGAACAGTCGCACCCCGTGTTGGAGAGCATGGAGAACCGGAAGGTTCTCCAGATGGGGGTCGGGGTGCGGCGAAAGTGTTCGAGGCTGAGCTTGGCCGCCTATGGAGGCCGAAGCGAATGCCCTTGTTCCCTGTCCCGCAGCAATTGGAATTTATTAATTTCGGTAGTATAATAAAAAACAATGTCTAGCAAACGAACTTCGGTCATTGCCGGTGTGGGTTTAGCCATTTTATTGGTGGTGCTTTTTGCCTGGCCTAGCTTCAACAATCCGGATAAACAAACAATCGCTACCTGGAATTCTCAAGGAATCGCCTGCTTAACCAATGGGCATTCCAATACTTCTTTGCATTTTCATCCGAGATTGCAAATTTTTGTTGATGGAGTAGAGGAAATCATCCCTGCTAATATCGGGATCGTGAAGCGTTGTATGTCTGAAACTCACACGCATGATGCCAGTGGCACTATTCACATTGAATCTTTTGACGGTTCTAAGCAGTTCTATTTGAAAGATTTTTATATGGTTTATAATCAAACAATAGAGCGTGAGGGATACATTCTGAAGATGATGGTAGATAATAAGGAATCCCAAGAGTTAGGCAGTTTGTTGTTAAAGGACAAGCAAAAGATTGTTTTAGAGTACACCAAAAAATAATGATTGGAGTAATCGCGAATAATGCGAATGAAAGAGGTAATATTGCGAATAAAAAACTATGAGGGAAAAAAAAGATTTCGTTCCGGACAAGTTTAAATTCACCAAGGATTTGGAGGGGATTAGCCTGCGTACTTTGCAGGAGCACTTCAAACTTTACGAGGGCTACGTGAAAAAGACGAATGAGATTCAGAAAAAAGTCTTGGAAGCGGATAAATCGGAAGCTAATGGAGTTTACAGCTACATCGGTGAACTGAAACGTCAGGAAACTTTCGCGGTGAATGGAATGAAACTTCATGAAGTTTATTTCGCGCATCTTGGTGGCGATGGAGAGCCAAAAGGGGAGATGGTGAAACTAATCGAGCGGGATTTTGGTTCCTTGGACAACTGGAAAGAGGAGATGGTCGCTACCGGACTTAGCGCGCGAGGATGGGCGATTCTCGCTTTTGATTTCAAAGATAATCGTTTGCATATTTACGGCTGTGACGCGCAGAATGTCGGCGCGGTTTGGGGAGCCATTCCATTGATTGCGATGGATGTTTATGAGCACGCCTACTTCATAGATTATGGCGTGAATCGTAAGGACTATGTCAATGCTTTTTTCAAAAACCTGGATTGGGAGTTCGCGAACAAAATTGTCAAAGAATTCGGTTTAGACAAGCGATAAGCAAAAAAACTTTAGAAAATCAGAAATCCGCCGAAAAAGGGCGGATTTTGCCATTTTCCTGCGTTTATTTTGATATGTACTGATGAGTTACGAAAAATTAGTGATTTTGTGCATAAATAAAGCGGGCTTATCCACAATTTCTCACCTCCCCCGGCTCTCCCGAATGATAAAATTTAATAGTAAGTGCACAGGTGAAAGAAATGATGAGAAAAGCAACTTACTACCTACTCAAAAAGGGAGTTTTTGGCTTATTAACCCTAAGCTTGTTTTTCTCTTTGTTTATTTCTCAAACCTGGTCCGCCGCCGGTGTTCCCCGGATTATCGGTTATCAGGGAAGACTGGCTGATTCCACCGGAACTCTGCTCGGTTCTTCTTCCGGCACCACCTATTATTTCAAATTCTCCATCTGGGATAATGCCACCGTCGGTTCCGGTTCCAAGGTCTGGCCGGACACTGATCCAAGTTCTTCCGCCGTCACTGTCACCTCTGGAGTTTTCAATGTGGGAATCGGCGACACCGATAATGGTTACCCCCATCTCCTCAATTATGATTTCTCCGAAAACAACGCCGTCTATCTCCAGGTAGAGGCCTCTTCCGACAATATTACCTTCCAAACTTTGGAACCGCGGCAATTAATTTCCGCTACCGCCTTTGCTCAATACGCCGCCGCCGTCTCCGGCACTTCTACTCCTTCGGCTTTTGGCACCACCACTCCTTTCGGGACCGGAAATATCCAGGCCTCTTTTGAAGCCACTACCACTGGCTCCATCCCGTTAGCTGTCCGCGCCGCTCCCGGTCAGACCGCGGATATTTTCCAAGTTCAGGAAGGTAACGATGGCCTCAACAAATTCATCGTTGATTCCGGTTTTCGTCTCGGTGTCGGCACCTCTTCTTTGAGCGGCACTCTGGGACTCTATGGTCTGGGCATAGAAGGAAGTTCCATCATCGGCAACTACTTAACCACCTCATACATCAACGCCACTTCCACCACCGCCACCTCCACTTTCAAAGGTGGAATTGAACTGGCTAGAGAAGCCGGTAATGTCGGTATCGGCACTTCCTCTCCTTTCGCGCTTCTTTCCGTAGCCGGTAACGGTTTCTTCCGGGGTGGTTTGAGCGTGGGAGTTTCCGCCACCACCACCGATGGCCATCTCCGAGCCAGCTTGCTTCACTCCGATACCCAGATTGTGGCTAGAGGATTAGTGGGTTGCGACTCAATTGATACCGACGCCAGCGGAGTATTGAAATGCGGATCGGACAATACCGGCGCCGGAGGCAGTATCGCCACCATCCAAGAAAATGATGTTGACGCAGTTACCTCCGCCACCATCATTGATTTCTTGGGAACCGACTTTATCGTTGGCGCCACCGGCTCCGAAGGCGACATCTCCCTTGACTACACCAACTCCGGAATCACCCGAAAATCAGTCGCGGAAAATATTCTTTCCAACTGGAACTTTGTTGATCTTTTTGTTACCGGATCCGATATCAACATCGGCAACGGCATCTCCGCCACCTCCACATTATCGGGAGGTTACGGAAAATTAGGTCTCGGCAGCACCTCTCCCTTTGCTCAATTTGCCATTGAATCTTCCGCTATCGCCGGCTCCAATACTCCAATCTTTGTGATTGGAGACCAGGGCACATCCTCTTCTCTCTTTGTCGTTTCCGGAATCAATGGAGATGTCGGTATCGGCACGAACTCCCCCGGAAGCAAATTGGATGTCGGAGGATTTGCCAACATCAAAGGAAATCTGAATATCTCCGCTACTTCTACCGCCACCTCCTTCAACGCTACCGGCACTCTCGCCGTCGGTTCTTCTTCCCCTGATTCCACCTTCGCCGTCGTCGGTCTCTCCACTTTTGGCGGAGATGTGAACGTTACCGGCAATGAAGATGTCCAAGGAACTCTCACGGTAGACACGATCAATCATTCCGGAGCCGGTTCCACCACCTTCTCCGGCGCGGTGATTGTCTCCGGACAACTCAATGCCGCTGACCTCTATGTCTCCAATACCGGAACGACCTCTTTTGAAGGAGGCATTGTGGTGAAAGCTAACGGGGGATTGGTTTCCGATTCCGGATTAACTATCCGATCCGGATCAGTTATTCTCCCGACCGGTTCCATCCAAGATGCCGCCGTCGTAGACGCTCTGACTATCTCCGGAGGAACCATCAACTCCACCACTATCGGCGCCACCGCTTCCTCAACCGGCAACTTCACCACTCTGCTCTCCGATACCTTCGCCCAAACCGACAACTCCACCTCCACCTTCGCCGGAGGGATCAGTGTCAATAACCTGGGTATCCAATCTCTCTTCTCCACCTCCACCACTTTGAATATCGGATCCAGAGATCAGATCTCCTCAATAGTCGGTTCCCAGATTATTCAACAAGCTAATTTGTTGCTGATTGGAACTTCCACTCAACCGGAAGATTCTCCTAATTTCCTGACCATTGACGCCACCTCCACCAATTCCAATCTCCTAACTCTCCGAGCCAATGGTTCTCTTGACGACTACTCCGCCAATCTCCTCCAAATCCAGAACTCCGGTTCCCAGAATCTGTTAGTCATCACTTCCTCCGGAGGATTAGCGATCGCTTCCAACACCATCGGTTCCGCCGGTTTCATTGTCGGCGCTACCACTACGGTTCTCGGAAAAGATCTCTATGCCTACGGACAAATCACCGCTCCGAACTTTGTCTCTACCTCTACTGTGAACAATTCCGGTATCGGCACCGCCACCCCGGGAGCAACTCTGGGCGTGGGTGGATTTGCCGTCTTCAAAGGCAATGTGAACATTGAAGCGACTTCCACCGCCACCTCCTTCAACGCTACCGGCACTCTCTCCGTCGGCTCTTCTTCTCCTGATTCCACTCTGGCCGTCGTCGGTCTCTCCACTTTTGGCGGAGATGTGAACGTTACCGGCAATGAAGATATCCAGGGAACGCTCACGGTAGACACGATCAATCATTCCGGAGCCGGATCCACCACTTTCTCGGGAG
>ERZ1292623.228-Hain-H51-01um-R1-228-length-63041-cov-11_pt1 | contig 63041 bp, 59 predicted proteins | sample MGYA00564398_ERZ1292623 | MGnify/ENA primary metagenome ERZ1292623 (study PRJEB36523, sample SAMEA6512633) | groundwater metagenome | collected 2019-01-07 | study: AquaDiva: Metagenomics assemblies of 32 groundwater samples
TGCCCGGGTGATGAAATTGGAAACCATGATCGACTTAAGATCGATTGCCGCAAGGCTTGTGGGTTCGAGTCCCACCCCGGGCATTGACTTTAATTTCGTTTTGTGCTAATATTAATAAAGCAACCTTAAAACCCTCCTATCTCATCCCCTCCTCGTTTTTCCCTAGATCCCAGCTAGGGAGGTACTATGCCCAAGTTGAGCATCGGGTTTGTTTCTCTCAACTCGGCCGGGCAGGGCCGGGTTGAAATTCTTGCTGACCGCATCACCGTGATTTTCCGCGGCAACGCGGAAAACCTGGTTGAGGTCGCAAGAAAACAACCGGCAAGAGTACTCGATGATTCCCAGAGCCTTTACTTCTCTCACGAAACAGAAGAAAAAGTAAAGGCTCTGGCCAAACGAGCTCTTGCTGAAGCCGAGCAAAAAATTCTCGCAAAAAGGGAGGTATAATAAATGAAGCCGACCCGCCGCGTCTTTCCCAAAAAGATCCGGCGGGTTTCGTATTTTTAAATAAAATTGATTAAATAAATTTTTTATGATAAGATCTAGCCGGAACGATCAAATCTTTTAATATGGCTTTAACTCCTAAAGAAAAAACAAAAATCGTCCAGCAAAGGTCTTTGCACGAAAAAGACACCGGTTCAGCCGATATTCAAATCGGCATTTTTACCGAAGAAATAAAAAGACTGATCAAACATTTAAAGGATCATCCCAAAGACCACTCTTCGAGGCGGGGTCTTTTAAAAATGGTCTCGAAAAGGAAAAGACTGCTCGATTATTTAAAAAAGGATGACCCTAGAAGATACAGCACGGTAACAAAGGACCTTGGATTGAGGAAATAATTTTTTAATGAACTCCAGAATAGCCTATTTAACTGCATCGCTGCCAAAACTTTTTATGCCTTCAAAAAAAAATCAAACCGTCGCTGTTTTTGTCGATGCCCAAAATATGTATCATTCGGCGAGAAATCTTTACAAAGCCAGGGTAAATTTTAAAGAACTTCTGAAGACGGCCATAAATGGCCGAAATCTGGTAAAAGCCAATGCCTATGTTGTTAAAAGCGATGTCCCTGAAGAACAGGGGTTTTTTGAGGCCCTTGAGCGCTCCGGTTATTACCTAAAGATGAAAGACCTTCAGATTTTCCCGGGCGGGATGAAAAAGGGAGACTGGGATGTAGGAATCGCCATTGACGCCATCAGTATGATCCAAAAAACAGAAGTGATGGTTTTGGCTACCGGAGACGGTGATTTCGTGCCTCTTTTAGAGTATTTGAAACATCAAGGCGTAACCGTTGAAGTGGTAGCTTTTCGAAGAAGCACTTCTTCCAAGCTGATTCAGGCGGCTGATAAATTTTTTGATTTGGAAGAGGATGTAGAAAGATTTTTAATGAAAAAGTGATACCGATGGAAATAAAAAATTATTCAATTGATTACGGCGGCAAAAAACTGGAAGTAGAAATCGGAAAATTGGCCGGCCAGGCAGACGGCTCTGTTTTTGTTAAATATGGAGATACTTCGGTTCTGGTGACCGCGGTGATGAGCAAAAAAGAAAAAGAAGTGGATTATATGCCTCTTACCGTGGATTACGAAGAAAGATATTATGCCGCAGGAAAAATAAAAGGTTCGAGATGGGTGAAAAGAGAAACCCGGCCGGGCGAAGAAGCGATCCTGCATGCCCGGCTGATTGACCGAACCTTAAGACCCCGCTTTGACCAAAGAATCAGAAATGATATCCAGATAGTAGCGACTGTCCTTTCTTTTGACGCCGAAAACGATCCTGATATTCCTTCTTTGATCGGAGCTTCACTGGCTCTTATGATCTCTGACATTCCGTTCGACGGGCCGGTGAGTGGGGCCAGAGTTTCGGAAGTAGACGGGAAATTCGTTCTTAATCCGAATTACATTGAGCGGAATAAATCTCCTTTTGACTTGGTTGTCGCCGGAATAAAAGAAAAAGTGAATATGCTTGAATTCGAAGGCGGCGAAACGAACGAAAAAAAAGTGCTTGAAGCAATAATTTTCGGCCATAACGAATACAAAAAAATAATTGAGTTTCAAAATAAAATAGCGGCCGAATTCAATCCAAAAAAGAGGGAAGTTGAAATTTTCGAACCGGATCCGGAAATCAAAAAAACAATTAAAGACTTTTTGGCCGGGAAAATAGAAGAGGCCCTTTATCAAAACAAAGAAAAAACAGAAAAAAGGAAAAGAATCGACGATCTTAAAAAATCCTTATCCGATTTTATCGAGGAAAAATTTCCCGATCACCCGAAAATCGAAACAATTTTAAGAGAACTTGAAAATATTTTCGCGGATGAAATGGATAAAATTGTCAAAGCAAATATCATCGAAAAAGAAAGACGTTCTGACGGAAGAAAAATGGATGAAGTAAGGCCTTTGATAGTTCAGGTTGGCGTTTTGCCCCGGACGCATGGTTCGGCGATATTTCAAAGAGGAGAAACCCAGATCTTAAGCATCCTGACTTTGGGAAGCCCGGGCAAAGAGCAATGGATAGAAGAAATGGAAACCGAAAAAAAGAAGTATTTTATGCATCATTACAATTTCCCGCCTTATAGCTCCGGAGAAACCGGCAGAGTCGGATTTCCGGGACGGCGTGAAATAGGCCACGGGGCATTGGCTGAAAAATCTCTTGAACCGGTAATCCCCTCGAAAGAAGAATTTCCATACACTATCAGACTCGTTTCCGAAGCCCTCTCTTCAAACGGCTCAACTTCAATGGCTTCAGTCTGCGCTTCATCAATGTCTTTAATGGACGGCGGAGTGCCTGTAAAAGAACCGGTGGCAGGAATTTCTATGGGATTATTTGCTTCGCCGGACGAAAAAGAATTCAAATTGCTGACCGACATCCAGGGTGAAGAAGATCACCACGGCTATATGGATTTCAAAATTGCCGGGACTAAAAACGGAATTACCGGCATCCAGCTGGATGTCAAAAACGACGGCCTGACTCATGAAATAATCGAAGCCGCCCTCGAAGGAGGACAAAAAACAAGGTTGGAAATTCTGAAAAAGATGAAGGAAGCGATAGAAAAACCGAGAACCGAACTTTCGCCTTTTGCTCCCCGCGTTTATAAAATTCAGATCAATCCGGAAAAAATCAGGAATGTCATAGGTCCGGGCGGAAAAATAATTAATGAAATAGTGGCCCAAACCGGCGTTACCATAGACATAGAGGATTCCGGCCTGGTTTTTGTTACCTCCGAAAAAGAAGAAGGCGCGAAAAAGGCTCTTGAGTGGATCAATAATCTGACCAGAGAAGTAAAAGCCGGCGAAATTTTCGATGGGATCGTGGTAAAAATAGCCGATTTTGGCGCTTTCGTTGAACTATTTCCAAACCAAGACGGCTTGGTTCATATTTCCGAGATCTCGGACAAACGGATTGAAAGAGTATCTGATGTGATGAAAGTAGGAGATGTTGTAAAAGTAAAAGTCAAAAAAATAGACGAACAAGGAAGAGTAAGTTTGACGATGAAAGGAATCTAAACTTATTCACAGCTAAGCATTTATCACTTCTCTTAAGAAAAGTATAATTACTTCTAATGGATGAAAAAGAATTTCAAAAGCCATTAGAGCCTCCTACAGCGATTCCGCAACGAGCCGCAAGCGGCTCGGCGGAACCTTCGACGAGCAAAGATATAGAAGAATTATTAAAAGAGCTCCCGCCTGCTCCTAAAATTGCTTCTCCGCCTCCTTCTTCCAGCCCTTCTAAACCTATTACCTCTTCTCAACCAAACCCAAATCCTGCAGTAAAACAGGCAGAACCTTTGCCTAAACCAACAAAACCGGAACCTTTGACGAGCAGCAGCAACTTCAAATCATTTGTCCGAACAATGGGAGAAGATATTGAGGCCGCGAAAAAGGGTTTAAAACCAGAACCAAAGCCTTTTGAAATTAAACCGCCTCCCGGCGGTCCGAAAATTGCTCCGCCCCCGCCGCCTCTCAAAATGCCTTCGCCCCAACCCGAAGTAAAGCTTGGGCCGTCAGAAAAAACAAAGCCTCTGGAATTGCCAAAAATTAACCAGCCAGCCAAAGGACCGGTTCCCATAATTTCTCCTCAAATTGGAAAAAAATCATTCCTGAATGTAAAACTTTTAATTCTCGTTTTGGCTTTGATTGGTGTTGCTGGCTCCGCCTGGTATTTCCTGACCAGAGGGCCTGAAGAAATAGCCGTCTCGCCTACGCCTACTCCAACTTCCCTTCCAACGCCCAAAAGCCTTCAAGAATTAATCTTTTCTTCCAACCAAATCGCTGTTCCTTCGACTGCAAACTTTGTAAATTATTTTTCCAGTGAATTAAAAAACAAGGCTGGCGAATTAAACAGCCAGCCGGGAAAATTCACTTATTTGAATCTTGCGGATGAAAACGGAACGCCTTATTCTTTTTCACAAATTATTTCAAAATTGAATATTGCTTTGCCCGCTGGATTTCTCGAAAGCCTTAGTCCAAATGAATGGATCATTTCCGCTTACACTCAACAGGAAATGTTTGATAGCCAAGGAAATCTTGTATTCAACCAAAACCCAGAGACCAAACTTGCTTTCATAATAAAAATAACGGATCCGACAGTTTTAAGAAGCGCTTTAAACAACTGGGAGATAACTTTATCTAAAGATCTGGAGAAATTTTTTGAACTGGATTCCAAAAAGGCTACCAGCGACACTTTTCTCGACAATTTTTATAAAGGAGTTAATGCCCGTTATCGGAATTTCCCGTATGCCGATAAAACTATAGACTATGCTATTATCGATCTGCCTCAATTTAACGCAAGCTACCTTATTCTAACCAACTCCCGCGAAAGCATTTACTCGGCCATTGATCTTTTGAAAAAGCAATAAGATCCAGTCGCTTACCTGTGAGCGACTGGACATTGACTTAAACATTGAAAAGAGTAAAATTAAAGCCAAATAAGGCTAGCTTTTTATGGAACAAGAACAACTCGAACAATTAAAAAATGGGCTCCTCAAAGAAAAGGAGAGAATCGAAAAGGAGTTAAGCGAGATCGGACAAAAAAACCCAAAATCAGAGGGTAATTTTGATATTCGTTTTCCGCAATACGGCCATAGCAAAGACGAAAATGCCCAGGAGGTAACCGAATTTGAGAAAAACAAAATTCTTGAAGCAAACTTGGAGCAAAGACTTGCAGATATAAATGAAACCCTCAAAAAAATAGAGAAGGGGGAATACGGGATCTGTGAAAATTGTTCCGAAGAGATCGAAGAACCAAGACTAAAAGCAATGCCGACAGCGGCTCTGTGTTTAGTCTGCGTGAAGAAAACCTGAAGTTTAAACATTTAAATATTTCGTAATGACCTCTAAAATATTCTCTGCCGCCATAATCGGCCTTGACGCCATTCCAATAGAGGTCGAAGTTGATGCCTCGCGCGGCCTGCCCTCTTTCAGCATTGTCGGCCTGCCGGATAAAACCGTCCAGGAGTCAAAAGACCGGATAAATTCAGCAATCAAAAATTCCGGACTGACCAATCCCAAAAAAGAAAATCTAAAAATTGTGGTCAATCTTGCCCCCGCGGATATTAGAAAGCAGGGGCCGCTTTACGATTTGCCGATCGCCGTTTCCTATCTTTTGAACACCAAACAAGTTGAATTTGACCATCAGAAAAAAGTTTTTGCCGGAGAGCTGGCCCTCGACGGCTCTTTAAGAAGCATATCAGCCGTTCTTTTGATAGCCCTGATGGCCCGCAACCTGGGGTTTAAAGAACTGATTCTGCCAAAAGCCAATGCCAAAGAAGCCGCTTTGATAAAAGATCTAAAAATCATCGGCCTTAACAATTTAACTGAAGTAGCCGCCTATCTTTCTGGAAAAATTATAATCCAGCCCGAAAAAAACATTGATTTTTCAAAAATCATTTCCAATTCTGAATACGATTTTGATATTTCCGAAATAAAAGGCCAGGAAACCGCCAAACGAGCTTTGTCTCTCGCCGCGGCAGGATTTCATAATGTATTGATGACCGGACCGCCGGGAGCCGGTAAAACAATGCTGGCCAAAGCCCTGCCCTCGATAATGCCCTCGCTTTCTATGGATGAGGCTCTTGAAATAACCAAAATACACAGCGTGGCCAACGCTTTCAAGTATTCGGATTCAAACGAACCAAAGAATTACATCATTAATCAAAGGCAGTTCCGGAATCCCCATCATACTGCTTCGGCCGTGGCTTTGGTTGGCGGAGGAAGCAATTTAAAACCGGGTGAAATAAGCCTGGCTCACCGCGGGATCTTATTCCTTGATGAATTTCCGGAATTTTCAAGAGATGTCATCGAAGCCTTGCGCCAGCCCCTTGAAGAAGGGAAAGTTTCTCTTTCAAGAGCCAATAATTCAGTTGCTTACCCGGCTAAATTTCTATTGGTTGCCTCAATGAATCCCTGCCCCTGCGGGAACCACCAAAACCCGCACAAAGAATGCCTCTGTACTCCGGGAGTAATAATGCGATACCAGAAAAAAGTATCGGGACCGATCTTGGACAGATTTGATATTAAGCTCGATATACCCCAGGAAAATCCGAAAAAACTGAAGGAAGAGCCGGACTATAAAGAATCCGAAGAACTAAGACAAAAGGTTGAATTGGCCAGGGAAAAACAAAAAAGAAGATTCAAAGAACTTGGAATTTTAACCAACTCGGAAATGAATAACAAACAAGTGAGACGATTCTGTAAAATAGATGAAGAGAGCGAAAATTTTCTGGATAATTATGTGATGGATAAAAAACTAAGCCACCGGTCTTATTTCAAAATTCTAAAGTTGGCCCGAACCATTGCTGATTTGGAAGAAAGAGAAGATATAAGCCGGGAAGACCTCCAGGAAGCGGCAATGTACAAAAACGACTCGGTTCTGACGATTTAAGAATCGGAACGAAAAGCTTCCCTCGGCATAATCAGAATCAGAGCTCTCGGCCTGCTCTTTAGAAAGCTTGCGCGAGCAATATAAATTTCTTCATAGGGGCGGCCCTTCTTGGAAATGGCACGCCACTTTGCTCGAATTGCCGATAAATCAGGGTACCTCCGCCATAGATTTATATATTCGGCAATTCTTCGCAAAGATACCGGCCATTTCTCAATAAACTTCCCAATTCAGAAATTTATATTTCTCGCCGCTTTCTAATTTTTAAATTTTCCCAATGAAAAGAAAACCATTTCAGAATCAGAGCCGCAGGGTATGAATAATTTCTGAACTTCAAGAGAATAGAATACAAATAACTGAAAGATATGAAGAATTGACGGATAACATTAGTGTTATTCTGATAAACAATATAATGGGGTAGGGGTTCCCCATTATATTGTCGGCAATTCAATATATCTGAAGATTATTTGTTCTATGAGCTTGAGAGAAGAAATTATTCATACCCGAGAGGCTCTGATTATGATTATGCCGAGACGATTTCCCATTAATACCTTGCAAACGGGTTTCGGGCGCCGTGGACTTCGAAATGCAAATGGCAGCCGGTTGAGAGACCGGTTGAACCCATTAACCCGACAAGCTGTCCTCGTGAAATATTCTGTCCGCCTAAAACCAAGAGACGAGACAAATGGGCATATAAAGTATATATCTCATTGCCGTGATAAATTTTAATATATTTCCCGGCTCCGCCATTCCAGCCGGAATTTGCCGCTCCAATTATCACTCCTTCAGCGGCCGAATAAATCGGAGTGCCGCAAAGATTTGCCACATCAACGCCGTTGCGGCCATGAATACGGCCCCAATTATGACCTTGCGCAGGCAAAAAAAGCAGTCCGCCTAAATCAGGCAAACGGGCAAATCTTACATTGGAACGATAAGCCACATACTGACTGCCGATCTGGATTTTGCCGTCAGGAACAATCAATTCCTTGCCTGCCTCAAGAGTTCCGTTTTTTGGCAAACTATTGAATTCCACGATCTTTTCTTCGTTCGCCGAATATTTCTTGGCTATTGATTGAATAGTATCTCCCTGCTTCACAAAATGGATAACGCCTGAAACCGGAGGAATTTTCAATTCTTGACCCGAACTTAAATAATCGCTATCTTTTAGGTTGTTGGCCCAAATCAAAGAACTGACGCTGATGCCGAAATCATTTGCCACCTGACCCAAGGTATCGCCGGGCTGAACAGTATAATTAACAACCTGATTCCTTTCGCCGTTTTCAAAAACAGAAGCCAGCGTCTGATAAGGCAGAAATGAATCCTGGAAAACATTGCGGCTGGATTCAACACCAGCTTCCAAAGCCTGATAAACCTGGCCTAAAAATAAATCATTATCGCTTGGAATACGGGAATCAATAAAAGCCGAGGTTTCTTCAATATAATCTTCCACTGCCAAGCTTAAAAGAGTGGCCTGGCCCTGCCCGGAACTGGATTTAAAAGAAAAAAGAATGACCGTAAGAGCCACAAAAACAAAAATAACCAGCCTTTCATTTTCAGCATATGATTTGTACTTATTGAAGTTCCTTTTGAATAAACCAAAAAAAAGGACTGCTTGGGGGTTTTTAAACATTAAAATCCTCTTGCGAGGACTACAACTATTGTAGGAAAAATGAGCTTAAAGTCAAATAATAATATCCACAATTAAAAAATGACGGTTCCAAGAAAACACACAACCAAAAGCAGCCAAGGTCAAAGAAGACAGCACCTGAAACTAAGAAAAATGAGGCTTTTACCCTGCCCAAAATGCGGGAATTTTAGAATGCCTCATAAGATGTGTAAAACTTGTGGGTTTTACAAATAAAAACCACTAATAAATGGCCTCCAGACATTTAGCCAGATCAATCGCAATCCAGTCCCTTTACGAGTGGGATTTTAAAAATTACCCTACTGAATTTTTACCCGAAATCATTAAAAGAAACATTGAAGAGTTTGGCCCGGGGCTCAAAGACCAGGAATTTGTTGCAAGCCTGATAAACGGAGTGGTAAGCCATAGAAAAGAGATCGATAATATCATTGAAAAGGCGGCGCCGATGTGGCCGATTGATCAAATCGATATGATTGACCGAAATGTTCTGCGCTTGGGCCTTTATGAACTTATATACGAAAACAAAGAAGAGGTTCCGCCAAAAGTAGCCATAAATGAGGCAATTGAACTGGCTAAGAGTTTTGGCGGTGAAAGTTCGGGAAAATTCATAAATGGAGTTTTAGGAACTGTCTATAGAGAAATAGAGAAAGGCGGCTCCGAAAATAAGAACAGCGATTCCGCAACGAATCGCTAAAGCGATTCGGCGGAACCTTCGACGAGCATGGAGACAAACAAAATATTTGAATTTGAAAAAAAACTCGGCATCAATTTTAAAAACCGCGACTTATTGCTTGAAGCCTTAACCCATCGTTCTTATCTTAACGAGCGGCCCGACTGGCACATCGACAACAATGAAAGGCTTGAATTTCTTGGAGATGCCGTTTTAGAATTGATCGTCACCGAAAATCTTTTTAAAAACCACAAGGAGCCGGAAGGAATCTTAACTTCCTGGCGGGCGGCTTTAGTAAATTCCGACATCCTGGCCGAGATTTCTAAAAAATTGGATCTAAATGAATATGTCTTGCTTTCTCAAGGCGAAAGAAAAGATAACGGCCGAGCTAGACAATATATTTTGGCCAATGCCTTGGAAGCTGTCATAGGAGCCGTTTATTTGGATCAAGGCTATGAAGAAACCAGAAAACTTGTTGAAAAAAACATCCTTTCTGAATTTTCCAGAATCCTGGATCAAAAATTGTATAAAGACTCGAAGTCTCTTTTTCAGGAAAAAGCCCAGGAAATAGAAAACACAACTCCTTCTTATAAGGTCTTGGACGAATGGGGGCCGGACCATTCCAAAACTTTCAAAGTCGGCGTTTATTTGAACGAGGAATTGACCGGAGTCGGATTAGGGCCTTCGAAACAGGAAGCCCAGCAGAAAGCCGCCGAAGAAGCTCTTCACAAAAAAGGATGGGAATGGTAAGGTAAGTAAATAAAGGCTTTTACTTGCCTTAGAATGGTCAAGAAAGAACAAGAAAGACAGAATAGATAGAAATTATGGCTGAAAAATACAACGATCAAGAATTCGTAGAATATATTGTCAAATCATTAGTCAATCATCCTGACGATGTTATGGTGGATAGGCGCGTAGACGAAATGGGTGTTCTTTTAACCTTAAAAGTTAATCAAGCTGATATGGCCTTGATAATCGGCAAAAAAGGTTCTACGGCAAGAGCCATAAGAACCTTAGCAAGAATAGTCGGTCTAAGAAACCACGCCAGAGTGAATTTCAAGATTGAAGAGCCCGAAGGCTCAATGAGAATGCAAAAAGGAGAAATGGAATCAGTCGTTGACGAACTTAAATGATTTTAGTTAAATAGACCTTTCTACTGCAATCTGTAAATTTACGAAAAGCTATCTAACTAAAATCATAGAAAATTAAGGGGCTGGGTTAGCCCTTTTAATTTAACGGAAATGAGGTTTGATGTCATCACAATCTTCCCTGAAATTTTTGATTCTTTTCTTAAAGAGTCGCTTTTAGCTAAGGCCATTGATAAAAAAATAATCAAAATAAATATTCATAATCTAAGGAATTTTGCTTACGGCAAACACCAAATAGTGGATGATAAGCCCTATGGCGGCGGGCCGGGAATGGTCTTGAAAATTGAACCGATTCACAAAGCAATCAAAAAGATAAAAAAGAAAGACTCAAAAGTAATATTTTTATCTCCCCGGGGCAAAAAATTCAACCAAAGCCTTGCGCGAAAATGGGCTAAAAACTTAAAACAGCTGATAATAATTTCAGGCCGCTACGAAGGCCTCGATGAAAGAGTTAAAAAAATGGCTGACGAGACTATAAGCGTTGGTGATTTCATAACCCTTGGCGGCGAAATTCCGGCAATGGCGATTATCGAAGCCGTGGCGCGGCTTAAACCTCGCGTAGTCGGTCGCGTAGAATCAATAGAAAAACTGGATTTCCCCCAATACACCCGGCCTGAAATTTTTTCTCCTAAAAAAGATGTCAATTGGACTGTCCCCAAAGTTTTAGTTTCCGGAAACCACAAAAAAATAGAAGAATGGAGAAAAAAACAGGCTAAAGAAATCAAATGAGCACCAGGGAGTTTGGACTATTTGCCGAAGGTATTGCCAGGCATTATCTTATTAAAAAAGGCTATAAAATCTTGGCCTCGAACTTTAAACTAAAATTTGGCGAGCTGGATATTGTCGCCCAAAAAGAAGATAAAATAATCTTCTTTGAAGTAAAGGCCCTTAAAAACTCCTACGAAGACTATAATCCCGAAATGAGGGTTGATTACAAAAAGAAAAATAAATTAATTAAGCTTGGTCAAGCTTTTATGCTGTATAAAAAGCTGGATGATGTGCCCTGGCAGATAGATGTTATTTCGGTCACCTTGGATCCAGAAAATAGACCCGAAAAGTCCCGTGAGGGACCTCGGGTCACCTTTACGGGAAAAGCGAAAATAAAACATTTTAAAAATGCGTTCAGTGATAACTGAAAATCAAAAAGAAACAAAAAAAATTGCCGGCGAGCTGGCTAAAAAACTGATTAGAAAAAAACCGGAAAAAGCCCTGGTTATAGCTTTATCCGGAGAGTTAGGAAGCGGCAAAACAACTTTTGTGAGCGGTTTTTCAAAAATACTGGGAGTTAACGAAAAAATCTTAAGTCCTACCTTTATTATAATGCACAAACACGAATTAAACCCTGGCAAAAAACCAAACAGCGATTCCGCAACGAGCCGCAAGCGGCTCGGCGGAACCTTCGACGAGCAACATAAAACCTATAAATTTCTCTATCATATTGACGCTTACCGGCTAGAAAACAAAAATGACTTATTAAAACTCGGAGTTAAAAAACTTTTTTATAATCCTGAAAATATCGTTATGATCGAGTGGGCTGATAAAGTTAAAAAGATAATACCAAAAAGAACTGTCTGGATATATTTTAAACATTCAGGCAAAAATAAAAGAACAATAAATTATCACCTTTGAAATGAAGAAATTGATACTTGTCGATGCAAACGCAGTGATCCACCGAGCTTTCCATGCCTTGCCGCCTCTTAAAAGCCAAAAAGGCATAGTGACCAACGCGGTTTTCGGATTTTCCTCCATCCTCTTAAAAATGCTGAAAGATCTGGAGCCAGACTACGTTGTCGCGGCCTATGATCTTCCTGGACCGACTTTCCGCCACGAAGCTTACAAAGAATACAAAATCCACCGGGCAAAGACACCGGATGAACTTTCAAACCAAATGCCTTTAACCAAAGATGTGCTTAAATCATTTGGCATTCCGGTTTTGGGAAAAAAGGGGTACGAAGCCGACGACATCATTGGCTCCCTCGTGGAAAAATTCAAAAAAGAAAAAGATTTAAAAATAATCGTGGTGACCGGAGATTTGGATACTTTGCAGCTGGTAAAAGACAAAAAAGTTGTAGTCTATACGATGAAAAGAGGGCTTTCAGACACGGTAATTTACGATGAAGATACGGTAATGGAAAGATTCAACTTAAAACCTGAACAGCTAACCGATTATAAAGGACTGAAAGGGGATCCTTCAGACAATATTCCGGGAGTTAAAGGCATCGGCGACAAAACCGCTTCTGAACTGATCAAAGAATACGGCTCCATTGAAAATCTTTATAAAGAAGCCAAGTCTCCCAAAACTAAAATCAAGGAATCGATAAAAAAGAAGCTTCTTGAGTCAGAAGAAGAGGCAATTTTTTCAAAACACCTGGCAATGATGGTCAAAGATCTGGAAGTAGACGTAGATCTAAATCAAGCTGACTGGAAAAGCAATTTTAAACGGGCGGATTTGGAAAATTTGTTCAAAGAATTCAGCTTTTCGAGTTTAATTGCCAGAATTCCTGATTTAAAAAAACAGACTTTGTTCCCTGCGCCCCAAAAACTGGAACTGCCAAAATCAAGTGAATTCCCCGCTGATTTAAAAGATGGGGCCAAAAAAATACAAATTGCGGCTTGGCTCCTCAATTCAGAACTAAAGGAACCGATTTTGGATGAGGTTTATTTCGCCGAATTCGGCCAGTCAGTTCCTGATGGCCAATACAAAGAAAAAGATATTTCCAAACTATATGAAAGCTTGCAAAGAAAACTTAAAGACGCGGGCCTGAATAAAGTCTTTGAAGAAATTGAGTTGCCTTTAATTCCGGTCCTGGACGAAATGGAAAAAAACGGCATCAAAATTGATGAAAAGGCCATAAAAGAACTTGACCGATTCGCCAAAAAAGAAATCGAAAAACTGGAGGATAAGATTTTCAAGCTTGCCGGAATTAAATTTAATATCAACTCAACCCAGCAGTTAAGCGAAGTCCTCTTTAACCGTTTAAATATCAGCGGCAAAATAAGAAAGACTCCCAAAGGAAAACTTTCAACCAAAGCCGCAGAGCTTGAAAAATTAAGAGAGGCTCATCCGATAATTCCCCTGCTCCTTGAATACCGGGAATTGCAAAAACTCAAAACGACCTATATTGATCCGTTCCCCAAACTTACCGGGAAAGACGGCCGAATTCATACTACTTTTATCCAAACAGGCACAGTCACCGGCCGTTTGGCTTCCCAAAATCCAAATCTTCAGAACATTCCCATAAAAACCGAGCTCGGCCAGAAGTTCAGAAAGATCTTTATCGCCGAAAAGGGCTACAAACTAGTTTCGCTCGACTATTCCCAGATTGATTTGAGAATCGCCGCTCATATCGCCGGCGACCAAAAAATGACAGCCGCTTTCAAAAAAGGAGAAGACATCCACTTAAGAACCGCGGCCGAAGTATTTGAAATTCCACCGGAAAATATAACTCCGGCAATGAGAAGAAAAGCCAAAGCCTTGAATTTCGGAATAATCTACGGGATGGGGTCCCAAGGATTCGCCCGCTCCGCCGGAATAAAACAGGCTGAAGCAAAAAAATTCATAGAGAGATATTTTGAAGAATTCCCGAAAATAGCCGAATATATGGAGGAAATGAAGAATGAAGCCCACGAAAAAGGAATGGTCAAAAATCTTCTGGGAAGAAGAAGGCAGTTAAACGAGATCTATTCTTCAATTCCGGAAATGGTCAGACAGGCAGAACGGATGGCCATCAATTTCCCGGTTCAAAGCATGACCAGCGATATAACAAAAATGGCGATGATAAAAATTTATGATTACATACAAAAAAATTATAAAAAAGAAGATATTAAAATACTGCTTCAGGTGCATGACGAAATTGTTCTGGAAGCTAAAGAGGACGTCGCCGAAAAGGCGGCCGAAGAATTAAGAAAAATTATGGAGAGTGTGTACGAGTTAGATGCATCGCTAGTCGCCGAAGCAAAGGCCGGAGACAACTGGCATGATCTAAAACTAATAAATTGATGTGCCCGAACTTCCAGAAGTAGAAACAATCGCAAAATATTTGAGGCCAAAAATAGTTGGTTTAAAGATAACCGATGTTTGGGCTGACCGTGAAAAACCGTTAAGACAGGCCGGCGGGCTTAAAAAGTTTTTAAAAGAAGTTAAAAACAAAAAAATCAAAGAGGTAAGGAGAAGAGCCAAATTCATTATTATTGATCTTGAAGGGCCTAAATCAATTTTTATTCATCAAAAAATATCAGGGCATCTGCTTTACGGAAAATGGAAGAAAAACAGAAACACTTGGAATTCTTTATCAAAAGGGCCGCTTCGCGATGACCCGCAGAATAAATACTTGCGGATAATTTTTTCATTGAATAACGGGAATCAGCTTGCCTTATCGGATTTGAGAAGATTCGGAAAAGTACTACTTGTGGGAAATAAAGAAATAGAAAATTTGAATGAAATCAAAAAACTCGGGCCAGAACCATTTGAAATAAATTTTGAAGAATTTAAAAATTTATTCAACCCTTCGATAAAACTCAAGGTAAGGAAAAAGGGACGGCTAAAACCTGTTTTGATGGATCCTTATTTTATCGCCGGGATCGGCAATATTTATTCAGACGAAATTTTGTGGGACGCCGGCTATCATCCCCTTTCCAGAGTTGAGAAACTAAAAGAAAAAGATTTAAAAAAGGTATTTGACTCGACTATTAAGATTCTTAAAAAGGCAATCGAAAGTCAGGGTTCAAGCATAGATGACTACCGACTCCCGTCCGGCGAAAAAGGACATTATCAGGAAATTCAAAATGCTTACCAGCAGACCGGGAAAAAGTGCAAAAAAAGTGACGGCGGAGTAATCCAGCGTCTTAAAATCACCGGCCGCTCCGCACATTTCTGCCCGGTGCATCAAAAGAGACTATAGCAAAAGTATAACCAATTTCTTCTCTCAAGCTCATAGAACAAATAATCTTCAGATATATTGAATTGCCGACAATATAATGGGGAACCCCTACCCCATTATATTGTTATTGAAGAAAAAGAAAGTAAGGTAGCAATCCGTCAATTCTTCATATCTTTCAGTTATTTGTATTCTATTCCCTTGTAGTTCAGAAATTGGTTATACTTTTGCCAGTCTTTTTTGAGATTCCGTCTCGGCAGACCTCACCGGCGAAGCCCAAAGAAAAAAGCGGTTTGATGTTATCGTACCGCTTTGGAAGCTACATAAAGACCTCTGGCCTCTTCGGATTTTAGAACTTCTTTTGCATAGAACTGCAAGATATAATCCTTAGCTCACCTCCATATTAAGAACTCAACAAAACCAATATTTAACTAAGTTTCTAAAAGGCCTGAAAAAATGGCTTGATGCGCCTGTGCCTGAAATATTAGTTAGAATCTACTAGAGATACAAAATACTGGCTTTATTGAGCCCTAAATGCCTCAAAGAGAGAAATTTAACTATACCTACATTATAGCACTAAGATATATAATTTGTCAAATGCAAACTTTTGGTCTCTGTTTTAGTATAGAAAGCAGATTAAAAAAGAAAAATAGAAAGCGGCAAGGCGTATCAATTTCTGAGTCGGGTAGTCGTCTTAGAAAATGGCCGGTATCTTTGCGAAGAATTGCCGAGCTTTAATAAATCTATAGTGGAGGTATCCTGATTTATCGGCAATTCGAGCAAAGTGGTGAGCCATTTTCAAGAAGGGCTCCCAAACGAAGAAATTGATATGCCTTGCGCAAGCTTTCTAAATTCCTAATGATCATCTTTCTCCACGGCCAAGACTCATACAGTTTAATTCAATACGTAAACAATCTTATCGCCAGATACGAAAAAAAATATCCGGGCAGTTTTAATTTCCATCGCTTCGACTTGGAAGAAGACGATCCTGCCGAAATCAAAAATGTAATCAAGAGTACATCGTTTTTCAAACAGGTAAAATTCGCAGTCGTCAAAAATCCATTTGCCAAAAGTGAAGTTATGGAAAAATTGATAAAGGAAAATAGCCTGGAAAAAGACAAAGATTCGGTTTTGCTTCTTTATCAAACAGGCGAAGAAGAAAAGTTTAAAAATTTGAAGTTATTTGATTTATTGAATAAAACGGCTCAAATAAAAGAATTCAAACCGCCGGAACGGCCAAAAGCCGCGAAATTCGCCTCTGATTATCTTTCAAAAAACCAGATATCAATAGAAAGAACAGCCTTGAATAAGTTAGTCAAAGAAGGCGGCTCTGATTTTTGGAGGCTTAAAAATGAACTTGATAAACTTATTAATTTTTCAAAACAGAACAAAGCCATAAATCTAAAAGAAGAAGATCTTTCAAAGTTAGTCAGTTTTAAACTTGACCAGAATATTTTTAACATCCTTGACTCTCTTTTTTCAAACCAAAGCAAAGCTTTGCTTCTTCTAGAGGATTATTTTTCTTCCGGCGGCGACCCTCTTTACCTTATTTCAATGATTGCTTTCCAGCTAAAAAATATGCTAATAGTTCGAGAGTTGATAGACAAAAAAATGCAGTACGCCCAAATCCTTAAAAAGACCGGCATGCATCCGTTTTTCTTCAAAAAAATTTACGAGGCATCTAAAAAATACAGCCTTAGCGACTTAAAAAATATTTTCCGAAAAGCAGTTGATTTTGAAATGGCTTTAAAAACAGGCCAGGCTGAAGCTGAAACCGCTTTTTTCAAAATTTTTCTTTAACAGCGATTCCGCTACGATTCGCTCCGCGAATCGGCGGAACCTTCGACGAGCAATGGAAATGGTATGGAAGATTACTTAAAAATAGGAAAAGCAAACGAGCTAGCAAACAGAAAAGACCGAATAATTTATCGGTCTTTTGAAATTCTGCCAGGATTTCTGGCTTATTTTAGCATCGCGGCTCTTATCCTTCTTTCTTTTAAAAGGCCATTTTGGGCCGCGGTCTTTATAATCGCCTTTGATATTTATTGGATTATCCGAATTGCTTATTTTTACTCTCACCTTGCCGCCGCTTTCAAAGTAATGAAAAAAGTGAAAAAAACGGACTGGCAGGAAAAACTTAAATCAGAAAACCTGGATTGGCAAAAAATTTATCATCTGGTCATCCTTCCATTCTATAAAGAAGGGGAAGAAGTGGTTATTCCTTCTATCGAATCTTTGGCTGAATCCAATTATCTGGTGAAAGAAAAAATGATCGTGGTCTTGGCCAGCGAAGACAGAGCCGGCGAAGAAGCTGAAATAATTTCAGAAAAAATAAAAGAGAAATACGGCGGTAAATTTTATCAATTTTTAATTACCAAACATCCCAAAGATTTGTCCGGCGAATTAGCCGGAAAAGGCTCGAATACTGCCTGGGCCGGAAAAAAAGCCAAAGAATTGATAAATCAGCTTGGTATTCCACATCAAAATATAATTGCTTCATCTTTCGACATCGACACCGTTGTCCCTCCTGATTATTTCAGCCGCTTAACTTACGTATATCTAACTACCGAAGACCCGCTTCACGCCTCCTATCAGCCGGTGCCTCTTTATTTTAATAACATCTGGGAAGCGCCTTTTCTTTCAAGGATTGCCGCATTTTCAACAACCTTCTGGTCTCTTCTCAACCAGGAGCGATCCAAAAGACTTAAAACTTTTTCGAGCCACTCGATGCCCTTCAAAGCCTTGGTTGATGTTGATTTTTGGATGACGGATATAGTTACGGAAGACAATATTATATTTTTTCAATGCTTTCTTAAATATGACGGCAATTACCGCGTAATCCCTTTGTATTACCCGGTTTATATGGATGCGAATATCGGGGAAAACTTTTTCCAGACAACAGCCAATGTTTATCGTCAGCACCGCCGGTGGGCCTGGGGCGTTGAAACAATCCCTTATATGCTTTTCGGTTTTCTAAAAAACAAAAAAATACCGCTTAGAAAAAAAATTGCTCAAGGCTTTGATTACATTGAAAGCTTCTGGTCCTGGGCCACCAGTTCTTTCATTATCGCGATATTTGGATGGCTGCCGGGAGTGGTTGGGGGCATAGAATTTAAAACCAGCATCTTGGCTCTTAATCTGCCGGATATTACAGGAGGAATCGGGAGTATCGCTATTATTGCCTTGATCTTTTCAGCTTTTTTCTCAATCAACCTCTTGTTGATAAAATTCGAAGGATATAAGAAAAGCAGATTTGCCTGGCTGGCCCTTCAATGGCTCTTTACTCCTTTAATTATGCTCACTTTAATCGCAACTCCGGCTATCGACGCTCAAACCAGATTGATTTTTGGAAAATATATGGGATTTTGGAACACTCCCAAACCAAAGAAATAACTACTCCAGATGTATTTTTTTGTTAAACTCCTCAAGTTTTTTTAGAATTAAAGGGTATCTTGCGATCTCTTTTAAAATAAGCTTTGACTCTGATCTCGCCTGTTTTATTAAATTCACATCAGCCAAAGAAGCCATTGCCAGATCTGGGATTCCTGACTGCTTCGTGCCTGTAAATTCACCCGGACCCCTGATTTTTAAATCCATTTCCGCCAGCTTGAAGCCGTCGTTGGTTTTTAAAAGCGCCCGTAGCCGGCGAGTCTCCCCGACTAAAGGCGACTCCGTAAAAAGCAGGCAATAGCTTTTGTGCTCTCCGCGGCCAACTCTCCCTCGAAACTGATGAAGCTGGGCCAAGCCGAATCTTTCCGCTCCCTCGATCATCATAATCGTGGCGTTGGGAACATCTACCCCGACTTCGATAACAGATGTCGAAACAAGAATATCAAAATCTCTGTTTTTAAATTTAGACATTATTTCTTCTTTCTCCTTAGACTTCATTTTCCCATGCAGCATCGCTACTCTTAAATCCTTAAAAACTTCTTTTGAGAGTTTTTCATATTCTGCCTTTACGGCCTTGACTTCGTATTTTAAGTAATCTTTAAGAGACAGCTGTTTGTTCTTCGGCTGAAGCTTACTAACAGAGTTTTCGGTGATTTCTATCCTCGGACAAATCACAAAAACCTGCCTTCCTTCTTTGATCTGTTCCCGGATAAAATCCTGGGCTTTTTTGCGGTCATCAGGCGGGATCAATTTCGTTTCAATTGGGGTCCGGCCTTTAGGCAGTTCATTTAAAATAGAGATATCCAAATCCCCGTATATAGTTAAAGCCAAGGTCCGGGGAATCGGTGTGGCTGTCATACTCAAAAGATGAGGCAGAAAAGAACTGTTTTGTTTTTTCAAAAGAGAGGCTCTCTGCTCGACTCCGAAACGGTGCTGTTCATCAACCACAACCAGCGCCAAATTTTTAAAATCAATGTTTTCCTGAATCAAACTGTGAGTGCCGATAACAATATCGGCTGAAATCCCTTCTCCTTTTTGGCCTGAAGAAGTTAAAAGCCCTATTTTCAAGTCAAAATCTTTTAAGGCCTTGGAAAAACTTTGAAAATGCTGGTTAGCCAGCACTTCTGTCGGCGCCATAATGGCTGACTGATAGCCTGCTTTGGCCGTTTCTAAAGCCGCGGCCATGGCCACAGCGGTTTTGCCGGATCCGACATCTCCATTCAAAAGCCGGTTCATTGGCCAAGGCTTTTCCAAATCTTTCAATATCTCCCACAAAGCGATTTTCTGGGCTCCGGTAAGCTCAAAAGGCAAAGAAGAAACAAAATTCTTGATTGCCGCCTGGTTAAATTTTATAGACACCGATTTTTGCCTCTGCATTTTTCTTCTTTCGCTCAAAGCTTTTAACTGAAGCATAAAAAGCTCGTCAAAGGCGAAACGTCTTCTTGCTTCTTCAGCTTTTTCTAAAGACGAGGGGAAGTGTATTTCTTTCAAAGCAGTTCTGACATCAAGAATCTTCTGTCTTTCAATAATCTCCTTTGGCAGAAATTCAGGAACTTTATCGGAAAATTTTATTAAAAGAGGCTTGATTAAAAAACGGAGATAACGGGAGGTAAGACCTTCTGTTTCAGGATAGACCGGGATCAAACCAGCAGTATGTTTTAAATTATCATCTCGAATCTCTGATTTTACCATTTCATAAGCCGGATTTTGAAGATACATCCCATATTTATCCGATTTTACTTTTCCTGAAAGACTGAATAATTTTCCCGGCTTTATTGTATTAACCAAAAAAGGCTGGTTATACCAAACAGCTTTAACCCGGCCCGTTTCATCTTCAATAGAAGCAGTGGTCAAAACCATTCTTCTTGGAAAAATCCTCTTGTTTTCTATCTTTGCCACTTTTCCGATTATGGAGATTTTTTCGTTCGGTTTAATATCTTCCACTTTTCCGCTTTCAGTCCAATCATCATATCGAGCCGGAAAATGCCACAGCAAGTCTTTAATTGTCTTGATGCCCAGCTTTTTTAACTTAGGCAAATAATTCTTGCCTGCATACCTTAAATTTTCAATGGGAGTTTCGAGATTCATATTTATCTTTGATTTAGCATAAATTTCAGAAAATCAAAACGGCTCAATACGTTGAGCCGTTTTGATATTTACGCCCTCGAGAAGAATCGAACTTCTATTTTGGGATCCGCAATCCCATGTCCTATCCGTTGAACGACGAGGGCTACAATCCTAGTTTTTTCCTCAATATATCTTCTAATCCTTCTTCGTGTCTTTCTTCGGGCAGATATTTTGCCAAAATATCCCTAACTTCCAAAGGATCTAATCCTGGAAGAGGAATTTTAATATAGTAATTGACTAAATTGCCGGTGCATAGACTTAACTCGTGAAAACCTTCCGGATGATGCTCTATCCAAAAAGAACTCAAATCGCGGTAGTGGTAAAAATTATCTCCGGCTAAAATTCCATGCGGATGAATTTCATACTCCTGATGAACCGCTTCCCGCCAAAAGTGCATTGATGTTACCACGGCTAAAGCAAAAAAAGTAATGGCCGTAAGAATACTGGCTTGCCAAAAAAGAGCTAAAAAAGCCATTGCCACCAATAATATTATTATCCCTTTTCTCCAGGAATGGCTGATAAGTTCATGGTGCTTATCAGGGCCAGTCCAGCTTAAAATACTAGACATTTTGATTTACTATGGACTATCAGACTATTATACCTTATTTTTATTGAATAAAGAAACAAATTTTGGGCTCGTAGTATAGTGGTAATACACCGCATTCGCATTGCGGAGACGGCAGTCCGATTCTGCCCGAGTCCACTGCTTCGCTAAAGCTACGCAGTGCGCAGCATAAATCCAAGGGATTTTTTTAATTCCGAAGTAACGTGGAGGAGATTTTCAAAGAACTGAATCAAGGCCAGATTGAAGCGGTCCGGACCACAAAAGGGCCGGTTTTAATTATCGCCGGACCGGGCGCGGGAAAAACAAAAACCCTAACCCATAGAATCGCTTTTATGATTGGCTCGGGAATCAAACCGGAAAATATTCTAGCTGTTACCTTCACTAATAAAGCCAGCCAAGAAATGAAAGAACGAGTTAAAAAACTGCTGGGGACTCATCCTTCGACAAGCTCAGGCCGACTAACGGCGATGCCGTTAGTCGGCACATTCCATTCAATCTGCGCAAAGATCTTGCGAAAAGAAGCTAAAGCTTTGGGCTTTACTAAAAATTTCACTATTTACGACGAAGAAGATCAGTTGAATTTGATTAAAAAAGTTATAGAAGAATTGGGGTTCGGGCAGAAAAATTTTAATCCCTACTCGATTCTAAACCGGATTTCAAAATTAAAATCTACTCTTATCGGCCCGGAAGAGTACGAAAAAGAGGCTGGAAATTATTACGAAAAAACAGTAAGCCAAATTTATTCTGCTTACAAAAAAGAACTTAAAAAAACCAATGCAATGGATTTTGACGATCTTATTTTAATGACAGCCAATTTATTTCAAAACCATCCCCAAATTCTAGAAAAATACCAAGAACAATTTAAATATATTCTAGTTGATGAATATCAGGATACCAATGTAAGCCAGTATTTTTTGGTAAAGATGCTGGCTGGAAAATACGGGAATCTCTTTGCCATTGGAGACACTGACCAATCAATTTATACCTGGCGCTACGCCGACTTCCGCAATATGCTCAATTTTGAAAAAGATTTTCCGGAAGCCAAAATTATTAGGCTTGAGCAGAATTACCGCTCGACCAAAACAATCCTAGCCGCCGCCCAATCCCTGATTAAAAATAACAACTACCGCCACGAGAAAGAACTTTGGACTGAAAACGCTGATGGAGAAAAAATCCTGATCGCCAATCCTTACGATGAAAGAGAAGAAGCCAAATTCATCATTGAAGAAATGAAAGAACTGGTGAAAAAGGGCTATAAGCTCAAAGATTTTGTGATTCTTTACAGAACCCATGCCCAGTCGCGGCCGATCGAAGAAGAATTTTTAACCCAAGGATTTCCTTATAAAATTATCGGCGCCTTAAAATTCTACGAAAGAAAAGAAATAAAAGACATCTTGGCTTATTTGAGAATTTTGGCTAACCCAAATGACTTTGCCGCGATGCAAAGAATCTATAATGTCCCGGTCCGGGGAATCGGAAAAACGGCTTTTTTGCGGCTGACCGAATTCAGCCGAAAAAATAACTTAGATTTTTTTGAATCCTTATTAAAATCAAAGGAAATCGAAAATCTGCCGCCGAAATCAAAATTCGCCTTATACTCTTTAGGCAAAACATCGGAAAAAATGGGTAAAAAAGCAAAAGAACTCCAGCTAACTAAACTAATAAAATTCATTACTGACGAAATTGGCTACAAAGAATACTTGGACACTAAAACCGAAGAAGGGTATATGCGCTGGGAGAACGTAAAAGAGCTTTTAACCGTGGCTAAAAAATACGATTCTATTCCACCGGAAGAAGCGCTGGTTAAATTTCTTGAGGAAGTGGCTCTGGTCCAGGAAACCGAGAATATCGACGAAGACCAAAATGTGATCCATATGATGACTCTGCATTCAGCCAAAGGTCTGGAATTTCCGGTGGTTTTCTTGGTAGGGCTGGAAGAAGGCCTCCTGCCTCACTCGAGAAGTCTTGATAATCCGATTGAAATGGAAGAAGAAAGGCGGCTTTGCTATGTCGGGATAACCAGAGCCAAAAGAAGGTTATTTATCACTTTCGCCCGCTCAAGAAATATTTTCGGGACATCTTCCAAGGGCATCTCCTCAAGATTTTTAAACGAGATCCCTCACGAAACAATCGAAACCGCATCTAGCCTGGATCTTCCAAATGACGATGAAATCATTAATTACGCTTAAAAAATCTCTTGGCCAGAATTTTTTAATCAATCCCCGGATTCTTGATAAAATTGTCAAGACGGCCGAGATTTCAAAGGAAGATATTATCCTGGAAGTGGGCCCGGGAACTGGAAACTTAACCGAGAAATTAGCTGAAACCCTTCGGCAAAGATCAGGACAAGGAGCCGGAAGAATTATCGCCATCGAAAAAGACCGAAGGCTGATTGAACCGCTTAAAGAAAAGTTTAAAAACACAAATGTAGAAATAGTTGAAGGCGATATACTCAAATTCAAAAATCAAATTTTAAATTTTAAAGATAATAAGTATAAAATAGTGGGGAATATCCCATATTATATAACGTCACGTTTCCTTAGGACTATATTTGAAAAATGGCCGCGACCTAAATTAGTTGTGTTAACTATTCAAAAAGAAGTCGCCCAAAGAATAGTCGCTAAACCCCCGCATATGAATCTACTGGCAGTTTCAATCCAATTCTTCGCTGAACCAAAAATAATCTCTTATATTTCGAAGGAAAATTTTAGACCGATTCCAAAAGTTGACTCGGCGATAATAAAACTGACGCCAAGATCTAAATTCTATATTCTAAATTCTAAATCCTTCTTCAATGTTGTCCGAGCCGGATTTTCTCAAAAAAGGAAATTGCTCGTTTCAAACCTCGAAAAATCAGGCTTTAACAAAAACAGCCTCACGGCAAATTTTAAAAAACTAGGAATAAATCCTGAATCCAGGGCCGAAAACTTAAGTATAGGCGAGTGGATAGAACTTTCGAAAATTCTTATAATTAAATAGATGACCCGGAAAAGCATCGTTCTTCTTACAATTCTTTTTGCGGTTTTCCTGGCGCTTTCCATTTCTGGAAATAGCCCCTCGACTCAAAATCAATCTTTCAAACCCAAGACAGCTAACACTCCGAAACCGAATCTTCTGCCTTTAGACTTTAAGACAGACATTCAAGCTGTAAAAAATTTCATATCTCCAACTCCTAGACCGGTTTCAACTCATTCTTTAGCTAATAAATCGGCCAGCAAATCTTTTGAATCATTAAAAGAATTGCAGAATTCACTGAATATTTCTTTGGATTTAACCAGTGGCGGCAGTCCTTTTGGCGGGAAAGTAACTTATCTAACAGGCTGCGATAACTATTGCGGTCCGCTTTTTTGCGGCCTAGCCTATGAATTAATTTCTGTCGGCCCTCCAGTTGGCGGCTCATTCACATTAACCTATGGAACTTCGGTTTACAGAGAATTCGACGAATCAGTGGGGAATTGGGTTTTGGGCTTAACTACCGGAAACTCTGAAACTTGTTGGCAATGTATAGTCACTTTTGAAGGACCGATTTGTGTACCCATTGGAGGAGGAGAAGAAATAAATATAATGGGCACAAGCAACTAAACTAGCCCTGTTTAGATTATGTTTATAAACAGGTGACAACCTGTTTTTTTGATATAATCAAAGATGTAGATAAACTGCGGGAAAGCGGTGGTTTTTGCCATAGACAGCATATGCCAACCAAAATAAAAATTCTTCTTTTTACAATGATTGCCGGAGCGGGAATAATTGTTTTTTCTGCTTTCACCAATATTAAAAATTACGCAAATTTGGGAGCCAGTATAAATAAGACAATTGATGGAAAAACCGTAAATTCTGCAAACCAAATAAATGAATTAAACAAACCGCTTAGCCAAAAAAGCGACATAGACAAAGACGGGCTCTTTGATGAAGAAGAGCCAATCTACCGGTCAGATCCGTTAAACCCGGATACTGACGGTGACGGCTTTCTTGACGGCGAAGAAGTTGCGGCCGGGTGCAGCCCTATTTCCGCATCACAGAAAGATTGCCAGCTTAAACCGGGAATCAGCCAGACCAATCTCAACCTAACTGAATATTTTACTTCTCTCATAGTCGGCGGCTTTTTATCCAAAGATCTTGATAAATCGGATCCTGGCTACTTGAAACATATTGATTCATTGGTTCAAGAAGCTTCCCAAATTAAAAAAACTCTTCTTTCCGCAGATCAGCCTGATTTTGAAAAACAGAATTCAAATAAGCCGGAGTTATCAAATCAGGAATACCTAAATCAGTTTGAAAATATTTTAAGAAACCATTTTTTAAAAAAGAAGCCCAAAGGAATTCAAGCAAACTCTGACTTTGATTACTCGCCGTATCTGAAAGATGCGGGAACAACTTATGAAAAGCTGGCTAAGCTAAACTCGCCCAAAGAACTGGCTGAATTTCATAAAGAATCTCTGAATTTCTTTTATCAGCTGAAAAGTTATTTTTCGAATCTTCAAAATAAAGATGGGGACCCGATCAAAGCGCTTTTAAGTTTAGAGCAAACCGAACAGCTAACGGATAAATATAGAGCTTTCTTGAGTATCCTTCCGTTGCCAGGGATAGTGGTTCCGGTTGATGATGCCAGAGCAATACAGCTTTTGCATAATTTAAGAGATAAAGAACTAATAGACGATCCTGCTCAAAGAGCATTAGCCTCGGAAAACTTAAATTTAGCTACAACTGAAATAATCCGCTTACTTCAGGCAATGGGCAGAAAAGGAGATATAAATGATACCGGCACTTTAAATATTTTCGTAGATAACTGGAGAAATTTTTCTCTTGAGGGCCAGTACCGGGCCGAAGATTTCTGGAGAGGCCTTCTTGATATAGCAGCAAACGGAACAGACACGGGAGTCCCCCCTCTGCTTTGCGACCATATAAGGAACAGCGAGGCCTTTAATGCGCTCCGTCCAAGAAAAATTGATAACCTAATCGAGAGCGGAATTCAAAGAAGAGTCGGTTCCTTACAGGAATACCTTGTCGCAACAAAATGCGATACTTTTGTTGATAAAAACTATGATATTTTTATGCAAGACTTTTCTGCCGGCGGAGGCTGGGATATGTGGTTTAAGTTAATTGAACCGCAAAACAATATTTTCGGGGCAATTGATCTTGCTCTAGGTGAATTGAATCGACAAAGACAGGTCGAAGAACAATCTGATCTCCAAGAAGCAAATTCAGGCAGCGGCTATCTAGGCAGAAGACAATGTCTCTCCACTGGCTCCTCGGGGCAATGTGTCATATGGAGTCCTGTTAATATTCCGGCAAATCTAGCGGTCGAGGTATTGGGAGCGCTATTAAATCAAAATCTGGGCTGGATAGTTGCCACAGATGAAGCCGGGGAAGGATTTGGAATCGAAATAAACCAGGTAATAGAAGCGATTTTCGGACCGCAGGAATAAATTTATGTGGATTTGGCTTTTAGTTACATTAGGTGTTCCCCTTCTGCTTTTTATGTTTAAAATAGGCATAGTTTTAGCTTTTGCTGAAATCATTATTGGAATATCAGGAAATCTTATTAATCAAGCAATCTATGCGCAGGACTTTTTCTTAAATCCGGAACTGCTTCAAACTATTTGGGCTCTTATTCGTGATTTTATAAATATCTTTTTTATTCTTATTCTCTTGGTCATCGCTTTTGCCACGATTTTTAATAAACCGACAGAATATACGGCAAAACAATTACTTTCAAAACTTATCATCGCAGCTCTTTTGATAAATTTCAGTTTAGTCATCGGACTTTGGGTTATAGATATTCTTTGGACTCCGGCACAAATTTTCTATAACCCCTTAAGCAAGATTGAATCTGACGGCCAAAGAACTCCAATAATCACCGAGAAACTGGGTCAAGTACTGAAAATACAAGAATTTTTTGGAATAGAAAATTTAAACCCGAAAGATTTAATAATAGAGAAAATGACACCCCTAGGCCTTGGGGGAGTTGTTAACTTTGTATCTAGCCCTATAGAAAATAGCCTCACCTTAATAATAAAAGGTTTCCTGATTGTTTTAGAAGCATTTATTTATGCCTGGATAGCTTTGATTCTTTGGGTAAGAATCCCGGTGCTTCTGGGGCTCATGCTAGTTTCTCCAATTGCCTGGCTCGGATACACTGTTCCTAATATTAAAAAACAGACTTGGAGCGCCTGGTGGCAACACTTATTCTGCTGGGCCGCGATTCCAATGATTATTTTCGGCCTTATTTACTTTACGATTCTTTTAGGCAATCAATTATCGCTGAAAATAGAAAATTTAAAGAGCACGACTCAAGGATCATTTTTAATAAAAGAGGTTCCCTATTTAGGCCTTGAAACCGGTACATTTATGGTATGGCTGATTACTTTTGGCCTTTTGTGGGGAGGTATGATTTATGTAAGAAGTTTGTCCTGCGGTTTATATGGTTGGGCGGAAAAAGGACTGAAAAAAACATGGGGATGGGCTGGAAAAACGAGGGATTGGGCTTATACTGCTTCAGGAGCTAAAGCCCCGATTGAAAAAGTCCAAAAAGAATTCAAAGAAGGAGGAATCCCGATCGCAGGAAGAAGATTCTTAGGAACTGCCCAAAGAGAAGCACGCGAGACAAGAATTGAAGATCGGCTTAGAGCCTGGGCCGGTTTGGGCCCGACCTTCGCGGCCCAGAAAAATCTTTTAGATTCCGCGGAAAAGCAAACTAAAGATGTCGAAAATAGAATTAAACAGGCCCGGAATACTGATGAGTTGAAAAAAATTACTGATGAACTTAAAGAGACGGCTAAAAAAGGAAAAACGGATCCAGAAACTCTAGCCACGATCAATACTTTGGCTAAAAGAGGTGAATTGGATGTCGATTTGTTCAACCAAGCGGTTAATAATTTCAAAAATATGCCTCTGGCTTTAAGCAAAGTGATGACCGAATGGAAAGAAGGAAAGTTTGGCGGTATAACTTTGGATCAATTTATAGAAAAAATGAGAGATGAAGAAGGAAAACTATCACTTGATGCAAGAAGAGTAATGTACAGCTTCGCCGCTTCTGATGATGGTAAAAAAGTAGCAGAAAAAATGGAATATGAAGATTTTGATAAAGGCATACAAATCGTAGGTCAGCATACGAAAGCCGGCAGAGATTTCACTAAATTCTGGGGCGATTCCAATCCGCTTTATGTAGCAAAATATAGATTTGATAATATAACCGACCCGATAAAATCTGGATATAGCCAAGAAGATCTGCAAAAAATTCAATCCCTTCAGGATGCAATCAGGGAACAGATGAAAAAAGCAAGCGTTAAAAATATCGGAGATTACTTTCCCAAGACTTGGGACGGCAGCGAAGATATTGATGGTATAAAAATGGGAGAACGATTTGAAGGCGCGCTAGCGGCGATATTAAGAGAAAAACAAAATAGAGGGACGGCTACACAATTCGTTTCCGAGTTAAGAAGGAAGTTGCGTCGCGAAGGAAAAGACAAACAATTAGAAGTACTGAATGGGGTTATGAGGGATATAGGAATGCAAGCCCCTGAAGTTATATACCAAGGGGAACAAACAGAATTATAAAAATGCCGACAACAATATACGAGTATAAAACTTACAATCCATATGATGTTTATTTAAACAGCAAGGGTCGAGATCCAACAAAAAATCTTCCCGAAAAATTTCAGGATTTTATTTTTGATGCCACACCAGCGGATTTCATTAAAGACCAAATTTCTGCGCCTTTAATCTTGAATGAAAACCAATCCCAAGAATTGGCAAAAATTGTTTTAGAACTGATTTTGGCCGACATTTATCTAGGAAATATAGTCCAAGAAATTAAAAATCGGCTGAAAATAACCGACGACCAGAAAGCGAAAACCATCGCCGGTTTGATTGTGAATGGCTTATTCGCTCCGATTCTGGAAGAATTAAAGAAGATGCACATAGAGAAGTTTGCAAAGAACCTGCCAAAAACACCGCAGCAGGACGATAGAATAATTGATTTAAAAAATAACGTATGAGATTCCAAGTTCCCCAATTCATTGAAACTGAAACAAAAATAGTCGGCCCCCTGACCTGGAAACAATTCATCTGGGTGGCTATCGGAGTTGGCCTTTTGCTTCTTTTGTTCCGAATTGCTTCGGGCACTGTTTTTGTGTTTCTTTCGATCATAGTCATTGCCGTTTTCGGCGGCTTGGCTTTCCTTAGAATAGAAAACCTGCCTTTGATAGAATATCTATCAAGGGCTTTGGGTTTTGCTTTAGGACCCAAAAAATACTTATTTAAAAAAGGAGAGTAATGAAATGGCAAAAGCCGCAACAACCACGCAATTTGTAGAAATAAAGGAGATCCGAGACGATGTTTTGATTTTAAAAGACGGCTCTTTGAGACAACTCATCAAAATCGGCTCGACAAACTTTGAATTAAAATCCCAGGATGAGCAAGCCGCAATTCTTCAGGGTTTCCGAGATCTGCTCAATGCTTTGGATTTTTCTTTGGAAATTATGGTGATGTCGAGAAAACTGAATATTAACAAATATCTCGAATTTCTGGACGAAGTGGCTGAATCACAGCAAAACGAACTAATGAGGATCCAGGCCATTGAATATTCCAGATTCGTAAAAGAATTGACCCAGCTGGCTAACATTATGTCAAAGGATTTTTTCGTGGTTGTTCCATTTTATTTAGGCCCCCGAACAAAAGGAGGTATCAGGGAAATTTTTAAAAATATTTTTAAGCCGGGCCGAATTATCAGCCAATTGACGCCGGAAGAATTTGAATCGTATAAATCCCAGCTCAATCAAAGAGTTTCTCTGATTTATGAAAATCTGGCCGGCCTCGGACTTGGGGCAAGAATTTTAAAACAAGACGAGCTATTGAGTCTTTATCAACGGCTCTACGATTAAATGGACGAACAAAAAAACCAAACCATAGACGAAATTCTGGCCCCTTCGGCAATAAGCGTTGCTTCAAACTACATTCAAGTGGGCGAGAAGCTTTCGAAAACTCTTTTTATTTCCGGCTATCCAAGATACCTGAATTCGAATTGGTTTTCGCCGGTGATAAATTTGGATCAGGAGTTAAATATCTCCTTTTACATCCATCCCGAGGATACGGTTAATATTTTAAGGAAATTAAGAGACAGGTTGGCCAAGCTTCAGGCCCAGGCAATCGAGGAACAGGAAAAAGGCAAAGTCCGCGACCCGGTTCTGGAAACAGCCATAAACGATATCGAAATTCTGCGCGACAAGCTCCAGCTTGGAACCGACCGTTTTTTCAGATTCGGCCTTTATGTAACGATCTTGGGGAAAGACCAAAAAGAACTCGATGAGACAGAAAAGATAATCAAGAACTCTTTGGAATCACAGCTGATTACGGTTAAACCGGCTACTTTCCAAATGAAAGAAGGATTTACATCTTCCTTGCCTCTGGGCAAAGATGAACTGGGAATCTCTTCACCCTTGAATACGGAACCGATTTCCTCAAGCTTCCCGTTTGTCTCGTATGATCTAACCCAAGATCAGGGTCTCCTTTACGGCATTAATATGCACAATAACTCTCTTATTCTGTTTGACCGGTTTAGCCTCGAAAATGCGAATCAGGTAGTTTTTGGAACGAGCGGCGGAGGCAAATCCTACACCGTTAAGCTGGAAATTCTCCGCTCTATTCTTTTCGGGACGCAGATTTTTGTTATAGACCCGGAGCACGAATACAAGCACGTGGCCGAAACCCTCGGGGGCTCTTTTATAAAAATATCTATCGCCTCTGACAGCCATATCAATCCGTTTGACCTACCCAATCCCCGCGAAGACGAAAGTCCGGAAAATGTTTTTAGAAGCCACACTCTGGACTTGACCGGATTGATGAAAATAATGCTTGGGGAAATGACTCCTGAAGAAGAATCTATTCTTGACGAAGCCTTGATCCAAACTTACGCCGCAAAAGATATTTATCCGGATAGGGATTTTTCTCAAAAAGAACCTCCTTTGATGAGCGACTTGCAAAATATCCTTGAGAGCATGACCGGAGCCCAGTCTTTAGCCACAAGGCTTAGAAAATATACTGAAGGGACTTTTGCCGGATTCCTCAATCAGCCGACTAATGTAATGCTTGATAACCAGCTGGTTGTATTCTCAATCAGAGATATGGAAGACGAATTAAAACCCATAGCAATGTATCTGGTTTTGAATTTCGTCTGGACAAAAATCAGAAAAGAATTGAGAAAAAGGCTTTTAGTCGTAGATGAAGCCTGGTGGCTTTTAAAAAACGAAGCCGGCGCAAATTTCCTTTTGAATACGGCTAAAAGAGCCAGGAAATATTTCTTGGGCCTCACAACTATTTCCCAAGACGTCCCCGATTTCATAAATTCTCCTTACGGCAAACCCATTGTGACGAACTCGGCTTTGCAGCTTTTAACGAAGCAGAGCCCTGCCGGGATCGAAACAGTGAAAGAAACATTCAATCTTACCGAAGCCGAAAAAATAACTTTGCTGGCATCCCGAGTGGGGCACGGACTCTTTTTTGCCGGGCCAAACCACGTCGCCATTAAAGTGGTGGCTTCCTATACCGAAGACCAGATAATCACCTCTGACCCAAGACAGATACTGGAAATTAAGGAAGCGAAAAGAGCCTGGCTGAAAGATAATAGCGAATCGCATGCCTGATATTAGAAAAAATCTCATTATAATTTGTTTTCTTTTAGTCGGGTTAGTCCTGATTCTTGTTTATCTTAACTTTAATACTCCCAGAAAAACCCAATCAGCCCAAATATTGGATAGCACTCCTGAACTAAAAGCTCTGCCTGAAAAAGAAACGGTAAAAGATGAATTTCTTAAAAACTTTGAGGAAGCGGTTTTTTCTCCAGACAGAAGAAAAATAGCTTACTTAAATCAAGGAGCTATTTACATATCTAATCCTGACGGCTCTGAATCAAAAGAAATTCTAAAAACCAGAATAAAAAACCTGGAACTATTATGGCCGAAGCCAGAATTTCTTGTTTTAAAATCCGGAGAAAACGGCGGCCAAACAATATTTTTAATAAATCTTGAAGACGGTAGCCTGAAAAAATTAGACGAACAAACTGGTTTTCCTGTAGAGAACCGAGAATAAGGCAATCGTAACCAAAATTTCAGTAACTAAAGTGGTGAAAGAAGCGCCGATATAAGAATATCTTGGGATTACCAAGAGATTGGCAAAAATGTTTAAGGCCGCTCCGGAAAGATAGATCCACATCCCGAATTTTTGAAGCTCCAAAGCGATTAAAGCTTTCCCTGCCAAGTTATTCAAAAAAACCATACCAACGACAACAGCCAGAATTTTCAAAGGCAAGGCTGAATCCGCAAAACCCTGCCCTCCAAGAAGCAAAACAATCAGATCGGCAAAAACAATTAACCCGATAACAACCGGAATGGCCATTAAAAAAAGAAGCTTGAATGTTTTTTTAAATGCCCTATTAAAATCGTCCGCCTTTTTAAAAGCAAATTGAGAAAGCGAAGGCATAGACAATTCAACCAGCAGAGCCGGGAAAAAAATCAGTGTTTCGATAAGCTTGGCGGCCAGCCTGTATATCCCGACGTCAGAAACCGGCTTCATAAAAGAGAGCATTATGGCGTCGGTCCTAATGTAGATTGCGGTGAAAAGAATAGACAAGGCGACGGGCAGGGAACTTTTTAAGATTTTCCCGGCATAGGAAAAATCCAAACCGAGCCTGAATCGAATAAAACGGCGCGAGAAATAAAATACTAAAACGAATTGGACTCCGGCGGTTAAGGCGAGAACCCAAACAAAGGCCAAAAGATCAAAACCTGCTTTGACTCCGTAAAATACAAGACCAAGCTGAATAAGTCTGGTCAGAACGTCTGAAAAGGAAACAAGGTAAAAAGTGCTGTATTTTTGGAATATGCCGCCTAGCACTTGGCTCAAAGACGAGAAAAATACAAACAAGGAAGCGACAATGATTCCGGTTTTTATTTCAGAAGAATACGGCAGGAAAAGAGACAAAGCTATAGCCAGTAAAACTACCAGCCCAAGCAAGATCAGCCTAAGAGTAAAGATATTCCCTGAAATAAATTCCTCTTTTTCAGGATGACGGGAAATCTCTCTAACATGAATAATATGAAGCCCGAAATCGGCTAAGATCGTAAAAATAAATAAATACGAGAGTATTGTCTCGTAAGCGCCGAAGCCCTCTTGCCCCAGATGCCTGGTTAAAAAACCTATGACGGCTAGGCCGATAAAAGCCGTTATTACTCTTGAAACCGAGGCGGCAAAAAAATTTTTGTAGATTGAGGTATTCAAATAGGCCTTATCATTACCCTTCTCCTCGGCTCTTCGCCGATGCTTTCAGTTTTGATATCCGGCCAGGAAGAAAGTTCCAGATGCACAAGCCTTCTTTCATAAGCAGACATTGGTCTTAGAGTAAATGACTTTTGAGTAGTCTGAACTTTTTCAGCCACCAGTCTTGCCAGCTCGGATATACGGCCATTCCTCTTCTCCAGAAAATTATTTAAATCCAAAATTAAACCAACTCTTTGATCCAAATCTTTTAAAGCGGTGAGCCTTACAAGATGCTCCAAGGCCTTCAGGTTTCTTCCTTTCTCATCTAAAAGCAGGGAGCAATCATCATTTGAATTTATTTTCGCTATATAAACGTCTTGACCTTCTAAATTAGAGTTTCTTTGAATACTTATTTCGTCAAAACTAAAACCGGCTTTTTTAAAAAGGTTTTCAATCGCGCTTCGAATCAAGTTTTCTATCTGATTCTCCTGATTTTCCATAAATCTTGTTAATATAGACCTGCTCCAGAATGGAAAAAACCGTTGTGGTTATCCAGTAAAGCGGCAGGCCGGCAGGAAAACTAATCGAAATTATTATAGTGATTAAAGGGAAAAAGTACAACATCTGCTGATTCATCGCGCTAAAAGGGCTGGAATTTGGGCTTTTTTTCTCTAGAATTTGGCCTTTTTGCGATGAGATATTTGTCTTGGCCTGGAAAAATTGGGTTATCCCGGCAACCAAAGCTAGCGGGATATTTCTTTTGGTCAAATCTATAAAACCCAATGAAATAGGATCAGCCTGAAATCCGGCAGTAGAAACCTGATATAAGGCTATAAGTATTGGGAGCTGGATCAAAAGAGGCAAGCAGCCTGAAAACGGATTAACTTTATTCTCGCGGTAAAGTTCCATTGTTTTTTGGGCTTGTTTCTGCGGGTCTGCTTTATATTTTTCCTGAATTTCTTTTATTTTGGGCTGAAGTTCGGCCAAGGCTTTTTGCGATTTAATCGTCTTTATCGAAAGAGGACTTAGGATAAACCTGATAATCAAGGTCAATAAAATTATGGCGATTCCAAAATCGTTAAAAGCGGCAGTACTATATAAAAAAACAAGAAAATTAAATAAGGGAGTGAAAAAAAATGTATTAAACAGCCCGCTCATAGAAAATCAACGCCCCCGGCTGACCAAGGGCCGCATCTTAAGATTCTGAAAAAAGATTTCCAAAGCCCTTTTGCAAGGCCGTATTTATTTATAGCCCGGATAGAATATTCAGAACAAGACGGGTAAAAACGGCAGCTATTCAAAAGACTAAAAAAACGACCCGGCTGATGATCGGGTGAGATGGTTTTTTGATATAAACTTATGAATTGAATGACAATCTCTTTCATTTAAGCTTGCCTAAATCTTTCAAAAGGTTGGTTTTCAAAGAATTTTTATCCAAGATCAGAGCCTTTTCTTTTGCTATGACCAAAATCACAAAACCTGGCTTTACCCGGGAAATATTAATTCTTATTATTTCCGAAATTCTCCTTTTTATTTTATTGCGTGAAGCCGCATTTTTAAAATTCTTTGCTCTGGCTATTACCGCAAACTTGCTTTGATTATTTTCTGAAAAATTGAACTTGATTTGAAAAAATTCAGAATTAATGCTGCGGCCGTATCGAAAAATCTTCCGAATCTCCCGCTCGTCAGATAATCTAAATTTTCGGCTCAAGGCCATTAAAGTGCCAGTCTTTTTCTATTTTTCCTCCTCCTTCTCTTTAAGACGTTTCTTCCAGCCCGGGTTTGTCTTCTTTTTCTAAAACCGTGCTTTCTTTTTCTTTTTTTCTTGGAAGGATGAAAAGTTAAGGCTTTTGATTGCATAGTTTTTAGATTAACCTTTTTCTTTTGTCTGGTCAATTGTCTGGTTTGACAAACAAGAATACAATATGTTTGTTAATCAACCTGATATTAACAAATTTTCAACTTAACTAAATTTGTTATTTAAGCAATCAATAAAATAGAATTATTAAGCAAAGCGAAAATGACTAATTTAACCAACGAGGAAATTTGGAAAACCGTCCTTAGTGAAATGGAAATGTCCTTAAGCAAGGCGAGTTTTATCACCTGGTTTAAAGACACCAGGATAGTTTCAAAAGAAAACGGCCAGATCGTAATAAGTGTTCCTAATGGTTTTGTGAAGGAGTGGGTTCAAAATAAATTCAACAAAAGGATCTTCCTGTGCCTGAAGCAGATGGATGAGAATATCAGGGAAATAAATTATGTTGTTGGCAATCCTTTTATCAAACTCCCTGATTCAAAGATTCTGACAAAGGAAATACAGCTTGAGCAAATTCAAGAAATATCTGTTGACGCTGATATTGACCCGAAAACAAATCTTAACAGAAAATATACTCTGGATAGTTTCGTGGTCGGAACCAGTAATGAGTTGGCTTACGCAGCCAGTTTTGCCGTAGCTAAAAATTTAGGCAAAGTCTATAATCCTTTATTTGTTTATGGGGGGGTTGGTTTAGGCAAGACTCATTTGCTCCAAGGTATTGCCAATAAAATACTGAAAGAAAGCCCCGACAAAAAGATTCTTTATATACCCACGGAAAAAATGGTTAGCGAGCTTATTGAGGGGATTAAAAATAAAACCATTGAGGATATTAAGATGAAATATGCCCAAAAAGATGTGCTAATAGTAGATGATATTCAATTTCTGGCAGCTAAAGAATCAACCCAGGATATATTTTTCGCCACTTTCAATAATCTTTATAACCGCAATAAACAAATTATTTTGTCCTCGGATCGGCCCCCAAAGGCGCTTTCCGCAATGGAAGAAAGATTAAAATCCAGGTTTGAGGGGGGAATGATAGCCGATGTTGGAATTCCGGATTATGAAATGAGGCTCGCTATTTTAAAAACCAAAATGAGGGACAAGCCGATTTCCCTGCCCGATGAAATTCTTCAGTACATCGCCACCAATATCCAGAAGAATATAAGAGAACTGGAGGGCGCCCTAAATAGAATAGTCGCCGTTATAGACCTTACCGGAAGAGAACCTAATTTACGCGACGTAGAAAAACTTTTAAAAGCCTACATCCAGGCAAGCTATCGAAAAACAAGCGCTCAGACAATAATTAAAACCGTTTGTGATTTTTATGGAATTTCTTTGAATGAGCTCCTTAAAAAAAGCAGGAAGACTTTTTTGGTTAAACCCCGTCAAATTGCAATGTACTTATTGCGCGAGGATACAAAATCATCTTTCCCTGATATTGGAAGCCGTCTCGGAGGAAAAGACCATTCGACGGTGATTCACGCCTACAGGAAAATAATCGAAGAAGTAGACAGCAATGAAAATTTAAAACAAGAGATAAATTTAATAAGAGAAAGGATATATAATAAGGCTTGATAAGTTGTAAATAAAGTTGTTGGTTTCTACTTGTTAATTCTGGATTGAAAGTTATTAATATTGAACAGGCTTTTAAAAAATTAAACAAAGTAAGACTTTTATGAATAACTTATTAAGAAGCAATTAGATCGATTTTTCTTCTTGAAATCTGAAAAAAATAAAAATATGATCACTTATAAACAATCCTTATTATTATAAATCTGAATATAAATTATATGAAAATAATAATAACAACTAAGAATCTTCAACGGGGGTTAAATGCGATAAAAAATATTACAGGCAAAAATTTAAATTTGCCTATTTTGAATACAATCCTTCTTTCTTTTAAAAACAGTCAATTAAATCTTTCGGCTACAAATTTGGAACTCGGAATAAATTATTATTTAAGCGCTTCCACCGAAGGCGAAGGTAAAATTGCTGTCCCGTCAAAAATATTAGCCGATTTTGTTTCAAGCATCAGGGATGAAAAAGTCGAAATTACCCAAAAAGAAAACTCTTTGAACATTCAAAGCGCAAATTTTAAGACCAAAATAATAGGCTTTGATCCCAAAGATTTTCCTTTGATTCCGAAACTAAAAAAAGATTCTTTGGTGGCCTTGCCTGCCAAGATACTAAAAAACTCACTAGCTTCGGTTTTTGATTCAATATCTCTTTCCCAGACAAGGCCGGAATTGGGCGGAGTTTTTATTAATATAGACAAATCAAAAATATTTTTTGCTTCAACCGACAGTTTCAGGCTTACCGAAAAAATTATTTCTTTGCCTTCCAGAAAGACAATTTCCGTAATAATTCCAAGAAATACAGTAGCCGAACTCATCAGAATTTTAAGCGATTACGAAAAAGAGGTTTCCGTAAATATAGAAGAAAATCAAATCCAGTTTTTTTCGGAAGATTTTGATATAGTTTCAAGGCTTATAGACGGCCGCTACCCGGATTATCAGAAAGTGATTCCTTCCAGGTCAATTTCGCAGATATTCTTTAAAAAAGAAGATCTTAATAACAACATAAAAATGGCCGGCTTATTTTCCAGCAATATAAACGACGTTGGTTTAAGAGTTGATAAAAAAGAAGCCGTCGTTTTTTCAAAAAATTCAGACAGAGGCGAGTTTAACTCAAGAGTTAAGAGCACGGCCGCTATCCAAATTGAAGAACCATTCGAAATTTTATTGAATTACAATTATCTGGTAGACGGCCTTAAAAACATTCCTTCGGAAGATGTTGTTTTGGAATACACCGGGGAGGGAGCTCCCGTAGTTTTAAAGCCAAAAGAACAGGATCTTAGTTTCACCTATTTGATTATGCCCCTTAAAACGTAATAATATTTCGATATATCGATATTTCGAGTAAATGGAAATAAAAAATTTAAAAGATGAAGAAAGGGGCCTCTATTCAGATTTTTTATTCAATTCCAAATACAAAGATATTCTCCAATCCTGGGAATGGGGGGATGTTAAATCTAAATTTAACTGGAAAGCCGAAAGGCTCGGTTTTTTTAAAGACGGAAAACTGATCGGAGTAGCCCAGATTTTGGAAAGAAGACTGCCTTTAGGTTTTTCGATTTTTTATATGCCAAGAGGCCCGATTTTCGACTGGGAAGATAAAGAACTGATTAAAAAAGCAATTCCCCTTCTTGCAAAAGAAATAAGAGAAAAAGCTAAAACAAAAAAAACTCTTTTTCTTCGACTCGAACCGCCGATAAAAAAAGATGAGGATATCGAGCTTCTTTTCAAAGAGCAGGGCTTTAATAAATATTTTAAGACAGTTCAGCCTCCCTCAACCCTATTGATTGATCTAAGCCCGGCCGAAGAAGAGCTTTTTAAAAATTTAAGAAGAACAGCCAGGAATTTGATAAACCGGTCTGAAAAAGAAGGTCTTTCTGTGGATGTTTTGACAGGAGATCAGATAACGGAAAATCATTTAAAAAGTTTTTACAATCTTTATCGAATCACAGGGAAAAGATTTTCTTTTCCCTTAAGACCATACAGGCAGTTTTCAACTATTGCCGGGGAAATGTCAGAAGGCGGCCGGATCAGATTTTATTTAGCAAAAGTAAAAGGCCTGACTTTGGCCTATGGGATTGTTCTTTTGTCCAAAGATAAGGCTTTTTACATTTGGGGAGGTACGGTCAGGCACCCAGATTATAGTAAATTTTTAAATTACGGTTATATTTGGGGGATGCTTAGGGACCTAAAAAAAACAGGCGTTAAGGTTTTTGATTTTTGGGGATTGGGCCCGGAGAATGATAAGAATCATCCCTGGCAAGGTTTTTCCCTTTTTAAGACGGCTTTTGGCGGAGAGCGATTCGACTATATCGGCGCTTTTGATCTGCCTCTTTCCAGATTTTATAACCTGTTCAGGCTGGCTGACAGGATTCTCACGCCTAAATACAGGGCTACTAGCAGCTAGTTTATTCCGGTTCTTGTTGTTGAAACCCTGTTTTCTGAAATTCTGTTTGGAAATCAGTATCAATTATTTCGTTTCCACTTGAACCCCCTTGAATATAAGTTCTGGCTGACCATTCCCAGTTTCTGTATTGAGAGTCTTGCCCGGGATTAGATGGAAACTGTTCCCTGGGGCCATTTTTATCCAAATAATGGAGGATTGAGTGAGCCTCTCCGTTCCCGTCCAAATATGTTCCGTTGAGCATAATTTTGTCGACAAAAAGAGGCGAGGGTTTTAAAAATTCTTCTACTGGTTCGTTTTTTAAGGCCTCAATTATAAATTCTCTCCAAATCGGTCCTCCGGCAGAGATTCCCCCTCCTTCCTGGGTCATTTCGGCATTATCGTTATTTCCCACCCAGACTCCGACAGCCAGGGAAGGTGTATAGCCAATGGTCCAGGCGTCGCGGAACTTTTGAGTTGTTCCGGTTTTTACGGCGACTTGCCGGTCAGAGATGTAAAGCGGGCTTGATAGACCAAAAAGAAGACCCCTCGCCGAATTATCCGATAATATATCATTAATCATTCTGGCTGTTTCCGTCGAAATCCTTCGTTCCGGTTCTGTCCTGTTTTCCTCGATTATGTTTCCTTCCGAATCTTCAATTCTAAGGATCAAAGAAGGCGGATTATATATCCCGTCATTCGCGAATATTCCGTAGGCTGAAGCCAGATCAATTGGCCGGACGTCAGCTCCCCCCAATACCAAAGAAAGTCCGAAATCTTTTGTATTGCCTAAAAATTTTATTCCCATTTCTTTGGCTCTTTGGATCGCGTTTTCAATACCGGCGAGATAAAGAATCTTAACCGAAGGTATGTTCAAAGAACTTCCAAGGGATTGCCTTAAGGTCACCGGACCCCTGAATTTTTCGTCAGAATTTTGGGGATGATAGCATTCAAGTCCGTACTGGTCTTTAATCTGACTGCCGTCGGGCGAACAATTCGGATTAAATTCTGTTTTTATGTCAAATAAAATTGTCTTGTCCGTCAGGCCCTTATCTAAAGCAGCTGAATAAACGAGAGGCTTAAAGGCTGAACCAGGCTGCCTGAAAGAAGTAATTACATTAAAGTTGCCGTCATTCTCTATGTCGAAATAATTTCTAGAACCGACCATCGCCAAAATTCCCCCGTTTTTAGGATTTAGAGCGACTAAGGCGGCATTGCCGGCTCTAAAAAGTTTTTCATTTCTGTCAGCGTATTTCTCTACTGTTTTTTCGGCTTGCTGCTGCAATTTCCAGTCCAAAGTCGTATAAACTTTAAGCCCGCCGTTTTGAACCAGATCTTCGCCGTATTTTTCAACCAGATACTCCCTGACCATCATCACAAAATGAGGAGCGCGAAGGCCGCCGTTTGAAGGAGAGGCAAGTTTTATTTCTTCATTTACGGCCGTATCAAATTCTTCTTTAGTTATTATTTTAGATTTCAGCATCTTTTCCAAAAGGGCATTTTTTCTGCTTAACAAAGCATCCTTATGGGATCCGTAGGGAGAATAATAGCTGGGAGCTTTAAGCATGCTGGCCAGAATAACAGACTCATTCAAAGTAAGATTTTTTGCCGATTTTCCAAAATAACCTTGGCTGGCTTCTTCTATGCCGAAGATATTTGATCCGAACGGGACTTGATTCAGATACATCCAAAGAATAAGATCTTTCTCGAATTTCTGCTCAATCTGAAGAGAGATAATCAATTCTTTGAATTTTCTTGAAAAAGTTTTTTCATAAGTAAGCAGGGAGTTTTTAACCAGTTGCTGGGTTATTGTCGAGCCGCCTTGAGAAAAAGCCCTTTCTTTTATATTAATGAACACTGCTCTTAGCACTCCTCTTATATCCAGCCCCTGATGATCATAAAAATTTTCATCTTCTGCGGCGACTACGGCATTTTTTGCATAGGAAGAAATTTCTTCAAGCGGGATGATTGTCCTTTTTTCTTCTCCATGAACGCTGAATAAAACGGTTTCTCCTTCCCGGTCAAAAATCTTCGTAGCCTCGTTGACCCGTCTTGTGATGATGCTTTGGGGATCCGGAATCTGGGGCGAGAAGTACGCAAATGCAGCCAAAAATGCGGTTACGCCGATAATAAAAAGCCAAAGCAGGCCGATCAGAAGAAATCTTAATTTCAAACTGGATGGATTTATTTTAGACAAAATCATCCTTTTCTTTTGCATATCGTTTATATTATTATACGGATAGTGAAGATTATAACAGATGAGAGCAAAATTCAAGAATTGCTTACAAGGGGCGTAGAAGAAGTTATCGAATTTGAGCATTTAAAAAAACGCCTCTTGGCCGGAGAACAGCTAAGAGTTAAACTCGGCATTGATCCGACAAGTCCTAATATTCACATAGGGCGCGCTGTTATTTTGTGGAAGTTGAGAGAATTTCAGGATTTAGGCCATAAAGCCGTTTTTATTGTTGGCGATTTTACGGGCCAGATCGGGGATACTTCGGATAAAGAGTCCGAGCGGTCAGGACTTTCTGAAGAAGAAGTTAAGCGAAATATGAAAACTTATTTCGATCAGGCATTTAAAATTCTTGATAAAAATCGAACAGAGGCACATTACAATTCAAAATGGTTATCCGCGATCGGCTACAGAGACATTGACGAAATGCTGGAATTATTTAGTTTGCACGAGTTTGAAGCTCGGGAAAATATTGCCAAAAGATTAACTGCCGGAAAGCGTGTTTCACTTCGGGAACTGTTATATCCATTAATGCAAGGGTATGATAGCGCGGCTATAAAAGCTGATGTGGAGTTGGGGGGCACTGATCAGAAATATAATTTGCTTGCCGGGCGCGTTATACAAAAACACTACGGTCAATCGCCGCAAGATATTATGACAATGAAGTTCCCGCTTTTAGGACCGGATGGCCGCAAAATGAGCTCTTCTTGGGGCAACGTCATAAATATTACCGATGAGCCGAATAATATGTTCGGTAAGGTTATGAGCATAGGCGACGATCTTATCGTTCACTACTTTGAAATGGCGACTCAAGTACCGGCTAATGAAATAAGGGAATTTGAACAGAGCATTAGAAGAGGAGATAATCCGAGGGATATTAAATTGCGCTTAGCTTGGGAAATTGTAAGGATGTATCACGGTGATAGGGAAGCAACTAAAGCCAGAGACGAGTGGGAGAGGGTTTTTTCCAAAGGGGAATTGCCCAGCGAAATGGAAGAAGTTGAAGGCGGCAAGTTGGTTGATGTGGTTGGATTAGGCGCCGGGGTCAGTTTAACTCAAGCCAAGAGATTGATTGACGAAGGAGCGGTTAAAGTTAATGGAGAAGTTATCAAAGAATGGGAGAAGTTGGTTTCAAAGAGTGATGTGATTCAGATCGGTCCTAAAAAGTTTGTTAAAATAAAGAATTAAACAAAATCCCGCGATTCGCGGGATTTTGTTTAAAATTACGCCTTCTTCTCCTCTTCTTCTTCTTCTTCCTCTTCTTCTTCTTCCTCCTTTTTTTTCTTCTCCTCCTCTTCTTCTGTGTCGTCTTGCAATAAATACTTAAGTAAGTCTTTTTCCATAATGAATAACCTGTAATTTAATCAATCTTTTCGACCTAAAAATTATTGCTATTTTAAATCTTCTTCTACATTTTATTTATTCAAAGAACTCTGTCAAGCCTTAACCTAAAATAGCTAAGGCCAGAGCATCGGCGGCATCGTCTGGTTTAGGCTCTTTTTCAAGGTTAAGCAGGAGCTTTACCATTTTTTGGACATTCCCTTTTGAGGCGCGGCCATAGCTGGTTATCGATTTTTTAAGTTCAAGAGGCGCCACTTCAAAATAAGGTATATTTCTTTGGCTTAGAGTAAGAATTATAACTCCCCTGGTTTCAGAAACCGCTAAGACTGTCTTTCTGTTTTTAAAGAAAAACAATCTTTCTAGAACAACCTGGTCCGGTTTTATTTTTTCAATAAGTTTGACCAGCGATTCCCGTACTTCCATTAACCTCAAGCCGGTTTCCTTGGCTTTTATTTTTATGGCCCCGTATTCTAAACAGGAAAATTTTCCGCGGTCTTTTCTTACCGCGCCATAACCGATCAAAGAAGAGCCGGGGTCGATTCCTAAAATAACCACCTTAAGCGATGTCTTCCTTTAGATTAGTGCTTACTTCTTCGACTTCTTCTTGGTCGTCCAGAGCTTCGATCAGCTTATCCAGTTTTTCTTGATTAGACGCGTCAATCGCGGCTGGCTGGCTGAACATCCATGAGAGGCTGTCGGGCTGGACCATTTTAGAGCCGAAGTCATTAAGTATTTTTTTAACTTCGGAAATAGTCCGGTTTCGGCTATCTGTTATCGCTCTTATTCTCAAAGCCGTTCCGCCGGGCCCCAAGGCTTCAATCGTCAGCTCTTCTAACTGGGCTTGGTCTTTGTCTGAAATTTTTTTGATCGCCCTCTCGATATTTTCTCCCGGCATATTATTGGTTTTTGCTTGTTCTATTGCCTGGGCCAGCGCTTGATTTGTTTTGGGGTCAGCGCCCTTTTTGGCGGCCAAAGTTATTAATCTGGATAGTTTAGAAAAAATCTGACCTTTCTTTTTGTCGGTTAGGGCTTTTTTATGACGAATTTGCTGCCAGCGATTATGTCCGCTCATAGAGGAGTATATTTAAATATTTAAATATATAAATTTCAAACTTTTAAAGTTCTTTCGGCCCCGATTTTTAAATGTTCAAAGGCAAGTCTGGTAGCCATTCTGCCTTTGGGTGTTCTCGTTAAAAAGCCTATTTGCATAAGGTATGGTTCAAAAACTTCTTCAATTGTTTCTTCATCTTCGGCAATCATAGCGGCTATGGTTTTTATCCCGACGGGCCCGCCGCCGAAATTATTTATGATTGCCTCGAGTATTTTTTTATCGGTGGCTTCCAGGCCAAGTTCATCAATTTCAAGCATTTTTAGAGTTTCTTTTACGGTAAGGGCGTCTATTTTTTTATTTCCTTGGACTTGAGCCAGATCGCGACTCCTTTTTAGAAGTTTATTGGCGATCCTTGGGGTATAGCGGCTTGCTTTGGCTAGCAGTTCTTTACCTTCTTTTTCTAAATCTATGCCTAATATTTTTGCCGATCTTTGAATTATCTCTTCGATATTTTTGTGGCTGTAAAAGTCGAGTCTGTAGTTAACGCCGAATCTAGACCTGAACGGGGAAGACAGAAGCGCGATCCTTGTCGTAGCGGCGATCAAGGTAAAGCGGGGGAGTCCTATTTGTATTGTTTTTGCGGAAGCGCCCTTGCCAATAATGATATCAAGATTAAAATTTTCCATAGCCGGGTATAGGACCTCTTCTATTAGTTTGTTGAGGCGATGAACCTCGTCGATAAATAGAGTGTCTCCTTCCTGAAGATTAGTGACGATTGCGGCTATGTCGCCGGCTTTTTCAAGCGCTGCTCCGGAGGTAATCTTTATGCCAGAGCCGCGCTCTTTGGCAATTATATGAGCAAGAGTTGTTTTACCAAGGCCGCTCGGGCCGTAAATTAATATGTGCTCCAAAGGCTCCCGCCTTTCTTTGGATGCATCGATCATTACTTTTAAATTGTTTTTTATTTTTTCCTGACCGACGAATTCTTTAAAATTTCCGGGTCTTAGGGTTTGATCAAACAACTGATCTTCCGGCTGGACCAGGGGAATATTCTTTTTCTCTATTTTTTGATTCTTATCCATATATTTTAAACAATTAATCCACAATTTGTGATCATTATATCCTTACTTTCCCTACTTGACAATCTTAGGGGCTCGATATATAATGTATCTATACTTAATATATACCCAAATCGGGTTATTTTATTTCGTGTTTATTCGGCAAAACTCCTGACAGGACGCAGTCAATTGGTCTTTGATTAAACCCTTGGACTGATACCGGAATATTTTTTCTACGGGTAATTTGGAAGAGCTTGTCTCTTTCTAGATTATTCCTGGATAGTATTCTACCCCTCGCATTTCCCAAGATCGAGGATTTGACTGCGTCCTGTCAGGAGTTTTTTATTCTCCATCCAGCTTAGCTGGATCCAAGAACCCTGTGAATCTCATCAAGATCGGTTATTCCTTCCAAAACTTTTAAATATCCGTCTTGAAGCATTGTTATCATTCCTTTTTTATCAAGCAGGCCTTTAAATTCAGTAATATTCGGGGTTTGGAGAATGAATTTCTCTATTTCCGGTTCCATTTCAAAGGCTTCAAAAATTCCTATCCTGCTTTTATAGCCTGTAAAATTGCATTTCTCGCAGCCAGCCGCTTTAAAAATCATAAATTTGTGTTTTTTAGGCACTGGATTTTTATCCAAATTTTTTAAAACAGAATTTATTTTTTCGATTTCGGCATCTTCGGCCGAAACTTCTTTTTTACAATCTTCGCATAATTTTCTGACCAGTCTCTGGGCCATGGCGATATTCATCGCTGGAGCAATTATTTGGGGTTTAACGCCCATATCAATCAATCTTGGAATGGCTCCGGCCGCATCGTTGGTGTGCAGAGTCGAAAAAACTAAATGTCCGGTAAGGCCTGCGTGCAGCGCTGTTTCGGCGGTTTCAGCATCTCTTATTTCTCCAACCAGAATAACGTCAGGGTCCTGTCTTACTATGGATCTTAGCCCGTTTGAAAAATCATATCCCTTTTCCGGTTCAACTTGAGTTTGTGATACTCCTTGAATTTTATATTCAATGGGGTCTTCGATGGTTATTATCTTCACTCCCGGTTCGTTCGCAAAATTAATAAAAGCATAAAGGGTCGTAGTTTTGCCTGATCCTGTCGGCCCGGTCGTTAAAATCAAACCAGTAGTTTTTTTCAGTCCTTTCTTAATTTTCTCAAGCAGGCCGCTCCTTATGCCTAATTCTTCCAAGCTTTTTTTGATAGTCTTGGGATCCAGGAGCCTCATTGCAATGCTTTCGCCGTAAGCTCCCGGAAGTGACGAGACCCTTACTTCAATATCGCCGCCGCTTCTTTTAACGGTGAATCTTCCGTCTTGGGGCGCCTCTCTTATGTTTATTTTCAGGCCGGCGATGAGTTTGATCCTATTTAAAAGAGCTGGATAGTCGTTTTTAGGAAAGTCCAGAATATCCTGCAGGACTCCGTCTATCCTGAATCTTAACCTAATACGTTTGTCTTCAGGTTCAAAGTGGATATCCGAAGCTTCAATCGAAATTGCTCCGCCAAGCAGGAATTCAAGGCTTTCCGTTGTCTGTGTCTGGGCTATTTTAGTCTTGAGATCCTGTATATTTTTTACTTCTTTTTCAAATTGATTCAGCTTTTCCTGGCCAAGATTTAACTCACCAAGCCTGGTTTCTTTGAATTGAACTTTGGGAGGACTTGCCTTTTCGGTTAATTGGGTCGTTTCCCCGCTTTCCCGTCTTCTTATTTCCTGGAGCTTCAATTCTAATTTTCTTTCTTTTTTAGGATCCGGGAATTTCGGAGTTGGAGTGCTAGACATACCTATTTAATACAGGAATTATTTTTTTTGGAAAGAGGATAACTAAGTTATCCTCTTGACCTCTATCTTTATTCTGATATAATTATGTATATATGATGAAAGAGAGTCCGTTACTAAGCGGGCTTCTATTTTTAAATTTATGCTTTTAGACATCAAGCAGTTTATGTCAGCCATAAAGCAGATTGCCGAAGAAAAAGGGATTAGCGAACAAAAAATAATCGATACGATAAATGCGGCGCTCGCCTCAGCCTATAAAAAGGATTACGGCAGGAAAAGCCAAATAATCAGGGCAAAATTAGATCCGTCAAGCGGCCATATTTCTGTGTGGCAGGTTAAATATGTAGTTGAAGGAGTTGATGAAGAAGGCTACATCACCGGTTTTTCTTTGAAAAAAGATTTAGCCCCGGGCTTTGCTTTTGATGAGGAAAGCGGTTTAAGACTTGAAGGAGAAGAAGGAGAAATAAGAGTTAAGTTTAATCCTGAAAAACATATTCTTGTTGAGGAAGCGAAAAAGGCAGACGCTTCTTTAAAACCGGGAGACGAATTGGTTCTTCCTTTGGAAGAGAAAAGTGATTTTGGAAGAATTGCTGCCCAGACGGCAAAACAGGTTATTGTCCAAAGGCTTCGCGAAGCGGAAAGAGAATCGGTGGCAGAGGAGTATAAAAAGATGATTGGTTTTTTGGTGAGCGGAACGGTTCAAAGGCGCGAAGGGAGGCATATTTATCTTGATATCGGAAGGGTTTTAGGCGTTCTCCCTCCTGCTGAACAGAATTATTTAGATAATTATTCAGTAGGCCGGCGTTTTAAAGCTTTGATCTTGGCTATTGAAGAAACTTCAAAAGGCCCGATGATTGTTTTGTCTCGTTCTCATCCCAAGCTTTTAGAGAAGTTGTTCGAACTGGAAGTGCCTGAGATTTCAAACGGCTCTGTTTTGATTAAAGGAGTAAGCCGCGAATCCGGCTCCCGTTCTAAAATCGCTGTTTGGTCAAAAGATGCTCATGTTGATCCAATTGGCTCCTTGGTTGGCCAGAAGGGGATCAGGGTTCAGACTGTTATCAATGAACTTTCGGGCGAGAAGATAGATATTGTTGAGTGGTCGGAAGACCCGGCCAAGTTTGTTGTTGGCGCGATGTCTCCTGCCAAAATTTCCGATGTCAGAATTTTAGATGATAAGAAAAAGCATATTTTAGTTGAAGTTCCGGATGACCAATTTTCGTTAGCTATCGGAAAAAGAGGCCAAAATGTCAGGCTGGCCGCAAAACTTACAGGCTGGAAAATAGATGTTCGTTCTCCGAAGGAGGAAATGAAAGCCGAAGAAGCAGATCTCGTCGAAGGTTCCGCCGATTCGCGGAGCGAATCGTAGCGGAATCGCTGTCTGTAAATGAAGTACAACCTGAAGAAAAATAAAAGCTGCGAAATAAGCCTTGTCGTCACTTTTGATAAAGAGGACCTCGATTATTACGTCAATGAAGCCCAAAAGAATTTGGCCAACAATTTAAAGATCGAAGGTTTTAGAAAGGGCAAAGTTCCTTTAGAGGTGGCCAAAGACAAGCTGGATAAAAACGAAGTTTTAAAAATAGCTTTTGATCTAGCTTTCAGGCAAAGCTTCAGTGATATACTGTTCAAAGAAAAGCTCGAGCTTATTGATGCGTCTAAATTCGAAGTTAAAGAAAATTCCTCTGACATGATGGTTTATTCAGTCATCCTTATAATTTTTCCGGAGTTCAAAGTAGCAGATTATCACGATATGAGAATTAAAAGAAATGCTGTTTCTGTTTCCGAAGAAGAAATAGACAAAACCGCGGAATCCATAAGAGATTCCAGGAAAAAAGACGGAGTTATTCCGGAGCTCAATGACGAATTTGCCAGAAATCTTGGCCAATTCAACGATTTAAAAGAGTTTAGAGTCAGCATTGGCGAGGGTTTGAAGCAAGAGAAAGAAATTAAGGAAAGCCAGAGGATTCAGAGTGCCATACTGGATAAGATTGCAGAAAAAACCAAGGTAGAGTCGCCTTCTTTGTTGATTGAACGCCAATTGGACCAAATGATGCTTGAACTCGATGCCGATCTTCACCGGCAGGGTCTGGAACTCGGTTTGTTTTTGGCCAAAATCAAAAAAACCAAGGATGCTTTAAGAAGCGAGTGGAAGCCTAAAGCAGAATTATTGGTTAAAAAGGCCTTGATTATAAAAGAAATTTCGAAAAAAGAAAATATAAAAACCGATGAGCAGGAAGTCAAAGAAAAAATGAATCAGCTTCTTCAGGGTTTCGGCAATCCGGAGCAGGCTGAAAAAAACATAGATCTTCCAAAGCTTGCCGAGCAAATGAAGCAAATTATCTTAAACCAAAAGGTTTTGGTGTTTTTGGAGAAAAAAGCCACTCAAAATTAAATCAGGTCTAAGCCGGTCATCTCCGGAGGTTTCTCAATTTTCATCAGTTTTAAAATAGTCGGGGCAATGTCTTGAAGCATTCCTGCAATCCGGCTTTCCTCATAAAGTATTTCTTCTTCATTTTTATCTTTTTTAAATTCCTGGCCGACAATAAAAAGAGGCACGGGATTGGGATTATGTTTCGATTCTTTTTCTCCGGTGCCAAGATAGGTGAGAGTTTCGGCGTTTCCGTGGTCGCCGGTGATGAGAATGACCGGATTCGATATAAGACTGGCTTGATAAATCTTTCCGACTGCCTGATCCACTGCCTCGACTCCTTTGGTGGTCGCTTCAAAATTGCCGGTATGGGAAAGCATATCGGCGTTGGCGAAGTTGGCGACTATGAATTCGAAATTTTGATTCCGCATCTCCTCGATTATTTTTTCGGCTATTTCTTCGGCTCTCATTTTTGGATTTTGCTCAAACTCTTTTAGGGAAGGGATAAGCAAATCCGTCTCGCCTTCAAACTCTTTTTCTCTTAGTCCGTTAAAGAAATAGGTCAGATGGGCGTATTTGGCGGTTTCGGCTATGCGGGCCTGCTTAAGGCTGCTTTTTTCAAGCACCTCTCCTAAAGTATTTTTTATTTCCGGCCTTTTAAAAAGCGGCTCTATTTTTAAACCATTTCCATAATTAGTCATAGTGGCCAAAAATAAATTTCCGAATTTCTTTGTTTCAAAAACATCAAAGTTTTGATCGCCAAAAGCCATTACAAGCTGTCTCATACTGTCTTCTCTGAAGTTAAAAAAAAGAATGCCGTCCTCGTCTTTGATGAGAGATGACTGATTACTGGCCATTGGCGGCATCAGGTCGTCCGGCGTGCCGCTTGAGTGGTGATTTTTCACGGCTTCTTTAAAATCCGAAACCTTTTCTCCTTTTCCGAAAACAAGAAGTTCATAGGCCTGCTCGGTCCGGAGCCAGTTTGTGTCTCTGTCCATCGCAAAGTCCCGTCCGATTATTGAACCTATTTTGATTTTGCTGTTTTGGATGGCTTTTTCAATTTTTTCCAGAAGGAACAAAGATTCTTTTTTGCCCGAGTCCTTGCCGTCGGTGAATAAGTGAAGGAAAACGTTTCCGGACAGTTCTTTTGTTTTCAAGTATTCAGTAATAGAAAGCAGATGGTCAATGGAAGAATGGACCTTGCCTGAAGTTAAGAGTCCGGCTATGTGCAAATTTGATTTATTTTTTTCGATATGCCCGCAGAGCTTTTTAAAGTTTTCGTTGCTGAAAAAGGAGCCGTTTTTAAAACTCTCATTTATTAAAGTTAGATATTGGATAATAATTCTGCCTGACCCTAAAGTCAAATGCCCCACTTCAGAGTTCCCTTCTTCCAAGGGCGGCAGTCCTACCGCTAAACCAGAAGCCTGCAAAAGAAAAAAAGGATAACTCTGCCTCAGGTGATTAATATTTGGAGTATCGGCTGCAAGTATCGCGTTGCCGGTCGGATTTTTAGACCAGCCCCACCCGTCAAGAATCAAAAGAATAATCTGTCTCACTTTTTGTATTTTGACATATTAGGCCGTCTTTGTTAATCTGAATTAGGTCAGTTAATTTTAATATGAATTTAATCTATTATGATTTTGGGATTAAATCCGCTTTTAGCGGCTATTTTAGCTTTAGTTTTCGGAGGAGTTCTCGGGTTTGCTCTAAGATATTTCTTAGCTAAGAAAGAAGCTCAAGATGCAAAGCTTTCTGCCCAGGAAGTATTATTAAAGGCCAAGGAGCAAGCTCTAAAAATTCTTGATGATGCGAAAAAGGACGAAAAGCTCCGGCAGGAGCAGTTCCTTAAAATTGAGAACATACTTTCAAACAAGGAGAAGGAATTAGAAGAGCAGAAAAAGAAAATCTCTGTTGATTCAGAGGCCGTAAAAACAAAAGAAAAGGAGATCGAGGAATTGAAGGGAATTCTTTTGGCAAAAACCGAATCGAAAGTCAAAGAGCTTGAAAAAATCTCGGGCGTGAAAAAGGAAGACGCCAAACTTATTCTTTTCAAGCAGGTAGAAGACGAGTATAAGGATGATATTTATCAAAAGATTAAAAAGATCGAAAGCGAGGGCAACGAGTTGATCGAGAGGCGCGCCAGAGAACTTTTGATCTCGGTCATTCAAAGATACGCTCAATCGCAGATCGCCGATGCGACAACCTCGACTGTTTCTCTGCCGTCAGACGAAATGAAAGGAAAAATAATCGGCAAGGAAGGGAGGAATATAAAAACGATTGAACGGCTTACCGGCGTCGATGTAATAATTGATGAGACTCCAGAAACCCTGGTGATCTCCGGTTTTGATCCCATAAGACGCCAGATCGCCAAAATGACCCTTGAAAAATTGATAGCCGACGGCAGAATTCATCCGGCCAGAATTGAAGAAACCGTCGAGCTGGCCCGGGTTGAATTGGAAAAAAAGATAAAAGAAGCCGGCGAGAATGCCCTTTTTGAAACAGCCGTCGGGCCGCTGGATCCCAAACTGGTTTATCTGCTCGGCCGGCTTGCCTTCAGGACAAGTTTCAGCCAAAATGTTCTTCAGCATTCAATCGAAATGACTCATATCGCCGGAATGCTTGCCCAGGAGCTTAAGGCTGATGTGGCAGTTGCCAAAACCGCAGCCTTGCTGCATGATATTGGTAAAGCCGTGGATCATGAGGTTCAAGGAACCCATATCGAGATAGGCCGCCGGATTTTGGAAAAATTCGGAGTAGATAGAAAAGTCATTACGGCGATGGAGTCTCACCATGAGGATTATCCTTATGCCTCACTGGAAGCGAGAATCGTCCAGGCCGCTGACGCCATTTCGGCAGCGAGACCCGGAGCCAGACGCGAAACAGTCGAGTTCTATCTTAAACGGCTTGAAGACCTTGAACGAATCGCTTCTTCATTTGAAGGAGTTGAAAAGTCTTACGCGGTTCAGGCAGGAAGAGAATTAAGAGTATTTGTTCTTCCAACCAAGATTGATGATCTTGGGGCTATCAAACTAGCCCGGGACATTGCCAAGAAAATAGAGGAAGAAATGAATTACCCAGGTGAAATTAAAGTTAATGTTATTAGAGAAACAAGGGCAGTAGAGTATGCCCGGTAGGTCGAAATTTTTACGTTGTTTATCAATTAAAGATTCAAATGCCAATAAAAAAGAATCAGTTAACCCAGAGTTTGGCCGATAAGCTTGGTGTAACCAAGAAACAGGGAGCCGATTTTTTGGATGCGTTTGTCGAGCAGATCACCGACTATATGAGAAAAGGAGAAAAGGTAAATATCACCGGCTTCGGCATTTTCAAAGTTGCCGATAGAAAAGCCAGGGAAGGAATAAATCCAAAAACCGGCGAAAGGATTCACATTGCAGCATCTAAGAAACCTAGATTTACTGCCGGCAAAGCTCTCAAAGAAGCCGTCAAATAATTTTAGAGGGCAGTAGAGAGTGTTCGTCGAAGGTTCCGCCCCCGTAGAACCTAAAGGGTTTTTACGGGGTTGCGAAATCGCTGTAGTTTTGAATTCAAAATTAACTAAAACCGCCCGTTCGACAAGCTCAGGGCGGTTTTAGTTTTAATAAGATTAGTTTGAAAAAAAGTGAAAATTTTGATAAATTTAGCCGTGAGTGTCTAGATAATAACGGGCTGTGGTGTAACGGCTAGTCTCGATATCGCCTTGCGATATCGAGGATCCTCGATTGCGAAGCAATCGGGACACGAGTCCGGGCTGGCGTATGACGGTGGTACGACTGCTTTGGGAGCAGTTAGACTGGGTTCGACTCCCAGCAGCCCGACTGATTAAAATGCGGGTATAGTATAGCAGCAGTACAACACCCTTCCAAGGTGTGGGCAGGGGTGCAAATCCCCTTACCCGCTCTGATTGCCCCCGTAGTTCAATGGATAGAATGAGAAACTTCTAATTTCTAGATGGAGGTTCGATTCCTCCCGGGGGTATTAGAAAATCCGACCCGCCCATAGCTCAATTGGCAGAGCAAATCCCTCTTAAGGATAAGGTTCCAGGTTCGACTCCTGGTGGGCGGACGAGCGAAGCGAGGACGACCACAGCACGCAAACTGCTTTGCGTGCGTTAGGAGTCGAAGGGCGGAACGATGTATTTGCCAGCAGGCAAATACCGTGAGCCCAGTCCGAAACTAAAGCGAGCGGCGGCGAGCTTTAAGTTGAGGAAGACATTCCTGGTGGGCGGATTACAAAAAGAAAAGAGCCCGTATTCATTTGGTAATAAACACGGGCTGGCGTCGGCGAAAGAGCCTGCGGTCTAGGAGGAGATTATCCTCCAAAGCCAAAGGGCTGCAGTAATTACCCCTGTGGCAAAGACAATGCGATAGCCCCATTCCACAGAACGTTCGTATCTTTCTTGTTCCATGATTTCTCACTCCTTTATCACTGGTCATTATACCACTATATTGATAACCAGTAAAGGTAGGCCCAGATTAATACCAGAAGTTCGTAAAAGAACGAGATTACTCTGGTGTGTGTTATAAACTTCAGAGGTTGAGGAGTTGTTCTAAGTCGGGAGATATGGGCGTCATCCAAGCCCAATGCTTTTTCAATGGTTTCTCCCCTCTGCAGACAGCTGTGGAAGTATAGCTTCCTAATTCTCCAATCAAGGAGTTGAAGAGCTATCGTGGTGAGAACGCCGATAAGCGGGATAAACTGAAGAGCTAGGGTCCTCAAATCTCTTAACAGTGCTCCTTCTCCAACTTGAATACCAAGCTGTTCCTCCGGCATCGTCAGCACATACTGATAGACGCCGACAAGGAACGCCAGCAGGGTGATTGAGAATGCGAGGGTCGCAAATCTCACTACCATGAACTGCCTGATAAAAGCCGCCACCTCCCTGTATTCAGTCTGGAGTGATTGTTCTATGTTTCGAGCTTCATTTCCGCTAGGCATCAAGCCCTCCTTTGTTAAGTATTTCCGCAGGAAGAGTATATCTTTTCAAGATAAAAATCAATTGTTTTAATCTGCTGCCAAACCCTCAATTCTTCTATAATCTGGTTCCAAGTGGCTCCTACTGTGTCCTTTCGAAGCTTTAGCGGAGGAGGACGAGGCGGACAATAATCAAAGGCAGGGATTAGAAAACAAATTCCGAACTCCTTCTTTCAAATCTTTTAAATTTTCAAAGGTTTTTTGAATTAAAGCGGCTCCGGAGTTTTTGTTCTCTTTTATCTCTTCTAGTTTATCTTTAGTATTTTCTAACTTTCCTTTAGTTTTTTCTGCAGTTTCAATACTTTCTTTAAATCTTTCTTCAATTTTTGATTTTTGCTGTTCCAAATCAATGTTTGCAAGTTTTTCTTTGGCTTCTTTAGCTAAATTCCCGGCTTTATCGAAGCCGTTTTTTAAAGAATCAAAAATTGGGGCTTTAGTGTTCCAAATATCGCCGCCATACAGTGCTGCGCCGCTTATTAGAATCAATGTCAGTATAAGTTTAATCAACCCGGCCATAATAATGCTTCTTTAATTCTTCCGGATAAAGCTTCTTTATATTTTTTACCACTTTCGGCAGAATTTTTAAAACATATTTAAGTTCATCAAGGGTTGTTTGCTTGCCTAAAGAAATGCGGATTGTAGAGCGGGCCTCGGAATCTTTAAGGCCTATCGCTTTTAAAACATGTGAAGGTTCTATCTGCCTTGAGGTGCAGGCCGAACCTGCCGAAGCGTGGATTCCGGCTTTATCAAGCTGGAGAAGCAGCTGTTCATTTTCTATTCCTTCGAACGCGGCGCTAATAATATGAGGAACTCTGTCGCGAGGGTTTTCCGGCCCGTTTATTTTTAGTGATGGAAAATTTTTTCGGAGCTCGCTTATGAAATAGTTTCTTAGACCTTCTTGTTTTTCTAAATTTTTTTTCTTTTCTGCGTCCGCCAGATCAAAGGCTTTGGCAAAACCGGCGATCAAAGGAGTTGGTTCAGTTGAAGAGCGCAAACCCCATTCTTGATTTCCGCCGTGAATCAGGGGTTCGACTTTTATTCCCTGTCTGATATACAAAGCGGCAATTCCTTTAGGGCCGTAAATTTTATGACTTGAAATACTCATCAAATCAACCCCGAGATTATTGACCTTCATGTCCAGGTGGGCGCCGGCTTGGGCCGCGTCAATATGAAGATAAGGATAAGTCAAGCCGCTATTTCTAATTTCTTTTATTATCTTGGCGATTTTTTTAATCGGCTGAATAGAGCCGATTTCATTATTGGCATAAATAATCGAAACTAAAATAGTTTCGGGTTTGATGAATTTTTGAAATTCATCAAGATTAATTAGACCTTCTTTATTGACCGGAAGATAAGTAATCTTAACCCCCTCTTTTTCAAGGGATTTTATTGTGTTTAAAACAGACGGGTGTTCTATTCGAGTAGTGATAATATGAGATTTTTTGGTTTTATTCAGTGCCCGGATTAGCCCAAGTATGGCCAAGTTGTTCGATTCGCTTACCGATGAAGTGAAAGTCAACTCCTGTTTTTTTGCCCCGATAATGCCGACGATTTTTTTTCTGGCTTCTTCAATCGCTTTTCTAGCTTTCCGGCCGGCTTCGTTAAAAGAAGAAGGATTGCCGTAAATCTTTCCACAATAAGGCTCCATTTCTTTTAAAACCTGTTTGTCGCACGGAGTTGTAGCGGCATTGTCTAAATACGTCTCTTTCATATTTACAAGTGAGGCAGAAATTATAACTTAGAGTTATTTATTTCTGCCGAACGCAGTAAATATATGAATTCTTATTCATATATTCGAAATAATTCTTTGGTATTTTTAGTTGTCTGTTCAGCGACGAGATTATAGCTTACATTTTTTATCTGGGCAATTTTTTCGGCCACATATTTTACGTAAGAAGGCTTATTTCTTTTGCTACGGAAAGGCAAAGGCGTAAGATAAGGTGCGTCAGTTTCAAGAAGTATTTTTTCAAGAGGAATATACTTTACTATTTCCTCGTATTGTTCGGAGAAAGTGATGATTCCATTCAAGCCAAGACAAAAATCAAGCTCTAAATATTTTTCAGCCTCTTTTTGTGTGCCGGTGAAGGAATGAATTACGCCGGTCAATTGTTTCCCTTTTATCATATCGGTAAGTTCCCGGTGGGCGTTGCCCAAAGAACCTGTTTTGGCATCCCGGCAATGAAAAACTACTGGCTTGCCGATTTTTACAGCCAGTTCAATCTGCTGTTCCAGCCTTTCTCTTTGGATTTTTTGGTCTTCTGGTTTTTCGGTTCGATAATAATCAAGGCCGATTTCGCCAAAGCCCACAACTTTGTCTTGGTTGAGCAGGGCTTCGTACTTTTCAGGGTTGAATTTTTCTTTGAGATTATTGTTCGGATGAAGGCCGGCTGTCGCCCAAATGCCGCCTGCCCCGTAGTTCGCCGTAAGCGATGGTTCAATGTCGTATCTTTTTGCCAATTCCAGAGCCTGTTTTGATGTTTCAAAATCCGTACCTACGCAAATCATAAAAACACCCTGTTTGAGCGCGTTCTCGATGATTTCATCTCGATCTTTGTCAAAATGCGGAAACTGGGGATGGCAGTGAGAGTCAATTAGCATGTTTATCGATTTCCAAGACTAATACTTTTTTCTGCCGTTCCAGAAAAGTAAAGCCAGGGCTGAACCGATAAGACCGATATCGCGGACAGTCACTTCATTCAGGCCAAAGGAAACAATCACGGTTAAAAGGAATAAAACTGCAAATAAAGCGAGCAGTTTCACAAAGATATTGAATACAAAACCAAGCCCCAAAACTATTTCGAATATCCCGTTGGCATAGATAAAGTTCAGGGCTCCGATATTGAACCGGCTAAGCAGGGATTGAAACCATAAAGGCGTCCAGGCATTGATCCAGTAGTCGGGATGGATGAATTTATCTATGCCAAGCCAAAAAAAGACAAAGGCGAGGCCAAGGCGCAGGAACAGATTAGAAATTTTAGTCGAGTTGAACATTTAAATTATTTCTTGAATTAAGAATACAAAAAATCAGAGATTAAGAGAATGGTTGAAAAGCTTGGGTGAGTGATGGGATTTGCACCCATGATCTCCTCGGCCACAGCGAGGCGCTTTGGCTGCTAAGCTACACCCACCATCCGCCCCTGGAGGGATTTGAACCCCCACTAACTGCTCCGAAGGCAGTCGTGATATCCGTTTCACTACAGGGGCATTTACAGATTTTCTATTTTAAAACAAAAACTCGGTTTTTTCAATCCCGAACGAAGCCGCGAGGGCTCGCAGCGTGCCTCTGCTTCGTACGGGATCAACCGAGTTTTTGTTTTCTGATTTACGAGACGATTTCAATTCTAACCACTTTTATTCCGAATTCCTTGGCTAGTTCTCTTTCTGGAAACCAGATGTCAATATTCAGCCAATAGCGGCTGTTCATCCGGTCTTCGACAATAAAGGTTTTGTCGCCGAAAAGATCCGGCATTTTGATTATCGTACCAAGAGGCAGAAAGTTGGCTGCGATAACTCCTTCCCGGACATGAGTTCCCGCGGCCGTAATAAAGGGTGTATGGTCGGTTTGGTCCGGAGTCGAAGAATAAGCTGTGGCCGCGACAGTATAGAACCTTTTCGGCATATAGGTTTTAGGCGTTTTAATTGGCAGGCTGGCTAAGACGCTGTCATTCTGGATAAGCGGCAAACCAAAGTAATTCTGATTTTCCAAAAACAGAATTTCGTTTATTTTCTCTTTAGCCAAAGTCTTAGCCATTCCAAGGGGGTTAAAAATATCCCAAAACCCAGCTTGGGCGTATAAAGGATTAACCATGGAGCTGGCTATTAAAACCGCCGAAACTATAAGTTTTCTAGTATTCATCCCGTTAGAAGTTTTACAGATCGTCCACCGCTTTAAACTGGTGACCAAAGTTATAAAACTTCATATTACTTAATTCGTGTTTATTCCCGTTAGGGTTAACTTCTAACGGGATTCATTTAAGTTAAAAAGCCTGTTTCTAACAGGCTTTTTCCACTAAAAAAGCGCCTTAGCGCTTTATACCTTCATATTAGCAGAGGGGGTGCCTTATGTCAAATTTTGTTTTCTTCGGAAGGGCCAGAAGATTTTAAGCATTTTTACGCCGGGTTTGGCGGAAATAATCAGAAAAAAGACTCCTAGTATTATTAGAATGCCGTCATAACTCCATCGTGCCGGGTCGCTTTCTTCAAGATTAAGCCACATAGCGAATTCGTCAAAAGCAAGGCCCAAACCAAATCCGTGCAGAAGAGATATTAAATATTTGTTTCGAGGACTGCTGAATACCAGAGCTAAATATCCGGAAATAGCCAAAAAAATAATTCCATATGCATAATGATGGATGCGAAAATTGGCAGTGGGCAAGAACAGAAATTGCACTTCAGGGGCAAAATAACTCAATAATCTAGCGATACTGAAAGTCAAAATAAATGTTATAGCAATCGGGAATATTAGATATAAGTAAAGACCGGGTTCATTGTTTTCAACTCGGTGATGGATGGCTGTCCTCATTTTTCGAAAAACAAATAGCATTTTGTTATTTTGAGCGGGCGAGGAGGATCGAACTCCCGTACCCGGCTTGGCAAGCCGGTTCATTACCACTATGATACGCCCGCAATTTTAAAATCCAGTGCCGGGACGGTGAATCGAACACCGGACGCCATCCTCTTCAGGGATGCGCTCTACCACTGAGCTATCCCGGCTCATGCATTCATATTTTATATGTTTTTTCTGTTCTTCTTTCAATAGCTAATATAAAAATAATTTTATTTTTTGTTCTAAAAATTATTCGCAGATTTCCTTTGCGGACTCTGTAAATGTCTTGATGGCCCTTTAGCTTTTTAATATTCAAGCCGCGCCATTTAAAAGAAATAATCTTTTCAACCAAGAGTTCTAAAAGTTTTCTTTCCTTTTTGTTGAACTTGGAGAGAAGCTTGTTTAAATCAGGCATTCAATTTGCGGAGTTCTTTCAATATTTTCCGGGCGGATATGCCATTTTTATTTATATTCGTAAAATCAATCACGGTTTCCCATTTTTCTTCTGATTCGGGCGGGATGATTTTAAAAACCGGTTTCGATTTTTTAACAACAATAAAAGATTCCCCCTTTTTTATGCGGTTAAGATATTTTTCCAGATTTTCACGCAGTTCTTTGACGCCGATCAGATGTTCCATAATTTGATTCAAGTTTAACTTAAGTTAAACTTGAAGTCAATAAATTAAGCCGGAGGCGAGATTCGAACTCGCGACTTGCTGTTTACGAAACAGCTACTCTACCACTGAGTTACTCCGGCAGAAAGGAATACAGATATATCAAAATTTAGAGCAAGATAATTCTAGCCGTTTTTTGAGATTTTTTCAACCTTTATTCCGTTGGAGTTGGTTCTGGAATAGGTGTGGCTGTAGGTTCCGGCGTGGGTTCCGGGGTTGGACTCGGGGTGGGTTCTGGAGTAGGAGTTGGTTCCGGGGTTGCCGAAGGCGAAGCCGTAGATTCTGGGTTTATCGAAGGAGTGATTTCAGACGTTGGTTCTGGAATAGGTTCTGGCGTGGGCGATTCGCTTGGCACTGGCGCCGTCAACGGCTCAACGGGTTGAGCCGTTGGACTTGGCGTTGGAACCGGCGTCTGGATTATTTGGCTGCTGTTTTCCAATAATGCTTTCAACTGTTCCTTACTCACGCAAACTTCTTCAAGGCATAATTCTTTGGCCGTTATTTTATCCGTAAAAATCTCCGCTACTTTCAGCAGCCCATTCTCAAACACTATATTCATCGCTTCATAGAATTTCTTGACGATGGATTTGAAAAGGATGTCAAGATCAAAAATTGCTCCTGAATCAAGGCCGAGAGAATCATTTTGGGCCGACAACGAAGCTATTTTTAAATCAAGTTCCTGGATTGCTTTGACCGTTAAAGCGGTGAGATGGGCGTAGTCTATACTCTCAACTTGTCCGTTCTGCCAGATGATTGCTTCGGGAATAATTTCGTTTAATTCTTCGGCGATGAAGCCGATTCTTCTCTTGGTTCGGTCATCGATCAGGGAAAGACTGGAGGAGGCAGTGGAGTCTTTGATGTAGTTGAAGAAGACCGGATTGAGCTTGGTTATTTCTTCAAGGCCATATCCCAGGCTCTCAATATTCTCTTTATACCGGCGGGAAGAAATCCCACAGGCGCCGTTCACCAGCTCCAATTCTCCGGTGGAAGCGATGGCGCAGACGGTTCTATCATCAGTTACAGAACTTAACTTGGTTAAGAAAACCCTTCCTGATATTGAGGCTACTCCTGCAAATGAGGCTGAACCGTCGATTTCAAGGTCTCCAGAGATCAACAGATCATTGGAAGAGGAAATATAGTTTGAATGGCCGGTGGTTGATGAGCCGAAACGAGAATATGAGGCAGTTGCCGTATTTCCTACCTGCAGACCTTCCCTGAAGATGACATCGCTTACTACATCAAGCTTGGCTCCGGGTGCCGTCGTCCCGATGCCTATATTCCCTGCCTCTGTTATTCTCATTCTTTCTGATGGCGTCGCGGCAACATCAGTAGATGTTGTTCTGAAGATCAGTCTGCCCGGATTTATATCTGTTGAAATAGTATTCGTGGCCTGGGCTTCGATATCGGCAACTACAAAGTTGGTGGTAGATTGGGTGTCTATCGCATAGAATTGAAGTTTGCCTACTGAATCGTTAGCAGTCACTGTAATATCTGATCTTTTTGCGGTAATGACACCCCCGGTTCCGGCAGCTACATCCAGCAAAGAAGCCGGTGCCGTGGTCCCGATGCCGACGTTGCCGGCGGATTCTATTCTTATCCGTTCCGCGAATGTGCCGCTGCCATCCGGTACAGTGGAGAACGTCAAATACCCGGGGACATCGCTTGTATCCCCGGCTGTTCCATGTTCAGCCGCAGCGTATCCTATAATGGCGGCAGCAGAGCCGAATCCATCGTCGTATCCCATAAAACCTAACTGACCGAGTACATCATCAGTCTGTGGAGGAGTTGGGGCGGATAAGGTACCTCTGGCATTGGCCATTTCTACAATAGCCCTTATACTAGTTCCGTAGCTTGTGGAACGGATTCTTGCTGATGTTCCATTAGGAGCGGTGACTTCAAGGTGAGTCGCCGGTGCTGTCGTCCCAATTCCCACATTCCCGGTTTTCCCTCCTGTTCCGACAAAAAGCGCATTGGAAATGGATGCCGGTCCGGCGAAAGCAATCGAACCGACCCCGTATAAATCACCGGAAATAAGAAGATCACTGCTTCCGGTTATCCAATTACCGGCTGGGTTGGTAGTAAGAGTTGATGTCCCAAACCTTGAATATGCCACCGAAGCAAAACCTCCGACTTGCAAAGTATTCCCAGTGAGAAGGTAAGAGGAAGAGGCTGTTCCTTGGACTTCGAATTTGGTTTGAGGGGTGGTGGTGTTAACACCGACATTGCCACCTGACAAAACATTAAACTTAGTATTTATATCAAGTAAGCCGACTGGGCTTGTCGTCCCTATCCCAACATTCCCATCACTCAATATCGTCAATCTCTCACTGCCCAAGGTAGAGAACCCCAGAGCATTAACTGCACGTCTGAACATCCCCGTGTCTTGGTCAATGGCAAAAGCAAAGGAAGGAGAAGCGGCGGTGCCGGGTTGAGCGTAGAAAAGAGAAGCAGAAGCAGTTCCTCCAAAGTTGGCTGTGCCGTCAAAGTAACTATTGCCGTCAACTTCAAGATCTCCAGAGATTAAGAGATCATTTGTGGTGGTGATGTTTCCTGAATGAGTAGTCGTATTTGTCCCAAACCTTGAATACGCCACCGAAGCAAATCCTCCGACTTGCAAAGTATTCCCAGTGAGAAGGTATGATGCAGAAGCCGTACCTTGGACTTCAGCTCTGCCAGCAGAGACTAAGAGAGCCAGACCAGTAGAAGAAAAGGTGGTTGAACCAGAAAAGGTATTAGCCCCGGTCCCGGTTTGAGTGTAGGCTCCGTCAGCAGCAATGGTTCCGATACCAGAAAGATTACCGGTATTGGTAATATCCCAATCCGAGGTATTAATCTCTCCAGTATCACCACTATCCCCAAAGATGAATCTGCCTGCTGTTTGGAAGTTGCCAGAGACAGAAGCCTTGCCGTCAAAGAAAGTGTTGCCGTCTACTTCAAGATCTCCAGAGATTAAAAGATCATTAGTAGTGGTTAGGTCATTTGAGTAAGATGTTGTCCCCGTCCCAAACCTTGAATATGCCGCCGAAGCAAAACTCCCCACTTGCAGAGTATTTCCTGTGAGAAGGTAAGAGGCCGAGGCAGTGCCTTGGACTTCGAAGACTGTTGATGGAGCAGTGGTGTTGATGCCAATCCTGTTATTGGTTGCGTCAACAGAGAAAGTTGATGTATCAAAAGAAAGACCATTGACTCCGCCGGATAGAGTAAGGTTGGTATCATTGGCCAAAGTCCAGGCATCGGCATTAAAGGTAACCGTATCTCCAGAAGCATCACCAATGGTAGAGTTTCCGTTGACCGAGAAGGTACCAGTGGTTGACTGGTTGCCGTTGACAGTTAATCCGGTTCCAACAATGGCTTGAGCATTGAGTCCCTTGGAAACAAGGAGAGACCCGGCAAAGGAAGATGAACCAGTTCCAGAGAAAGTGTTGGTCCCATAGGTGAAGAAGTTGCCCGAGACCGAAGCAACACTGGCAAATGAAGCAGTGGCGTCTACTTCCAGATCGCCGCTTATCAAGACGTCATTAGTCGTTGAGATGTAGTTTGAATGTCCTGTAGTGCCAGTCCCAAACCTTGAATACGCCACCGAAGCAAATCCTCCGACTTGCAAAGTATTCCCAGTGAGAAGGTATGATGCAGAAGCCGTACCTTGGACTTCAGCTCTGCCTTGGACAGTAAGAAGAGATGATGGTGTTGTTGTCC
>ERZ1292623.229-Hain-H51-01um-R1-229-length-62833-cov-35_pt1 | contig 62833 bp, 72 predicted proteins | sample MGYA00564398_ERZ1292623 | MGnify/ENA primary metagenome ERZ1292623 (study PRJEB36523, sample SAMEA6512633) | groundwater metagenome | collected 2019-01-07 | study: AquaDiva: Metagenomics assemblies of 32 groundwater samples
GTAAAAATTGACGAGATTATTGCTAAATACCCGCCGATCATAAAGTGCCCGAAATCATAACCGGAATCTGCAACGAACCCATCTGTTCGCTAATTTTTCTCCAATTTACAGTTCTAAGTGTTCCGAGGCGTTTTGCGCCGAAGGGCTATTTTGATTTATCCTCCGTGACGTTTAGTTTTCTACCAGTGGAATTTTATTAAAAAACGTGGTATAATATACAAAAAGTTTGATTCTCGAGCCCCATACAATTAGTGAGCTTTTGAAATAAATTTATGGAAAACATTTTTGAAAAATACATTCACTCTATTTCCTCTAAATTCTCTCACGAAGAGACAAGTGAAATGGGGTATCGAACAGATTTTGAAATTCTCCTAAAGGGCATTTTTGAATCAATCAATGTTAGGCGCATCGATCATGACGCGAGGGCGAAGCAAGGAAATAAACCCGATTTTGTCGTGCTTAATCACGATGTGCCGATTTTGTATATTGAGGCGAAAGATATCGGCGTATCTTTAGATAAAGTTGAGAAGTCGGAACAGATGGCCAGATATTACGGGTATGCAAATTTAGTTCTTACAGACTATGTAGAATTTCGTTTTTATAGAAACGGTCTTCATTATGAAGATCCGATAAAAATAGCGAATTACGATACAAAGAATCGAACGATTGCACCTATTCCGGAAAATTATGAGCATGTTGCTAAAACACTCATTGATTTCGCACAATCACACAAAGAACCGATACGGTCAGGAAAACACCTTGCAAAAATTATGGGAGGAAAGGCTCAAAGAATCCGAGATAATGCGCGACAATTTCTTGCCACAGAATCAGACAAAAATTCCGAACTCGTCAGAATATATGAGACAATCAAGAAACTTCTTGTCCACGATCTAACACACGAATCCTTTGCAGATATGTACGCACAGACGCTCGTTTATGGTCTTTTTATCGCTCGTTATTATGATAATACAGAAAAAGATTTTTCACGTCGGGAAGCAATTGATCTTATTCCGGCTTCAAATCCATTTTTGGGACATTTTTTTGACCACATTGCTGGGCGAAATTTTGAGAAACGGCTCGGGTATATTGTGGATGAACTGTGTGAGGTTTTTTCTCACGCTAATGTTCAAGAACTCATGCAGGAGTATTTCAAGGATGATTTATGGGGTAAAACTCATATGGGCCCAGATCCAGTAATTCATTTCTATGAAGATTTTTTGAAAGAATATGACGATGTCTTGCGTAAAAAAATGGGTGCTTACTATACGCCCCTACCTGTGGTGCAGTTTATTGTGCGTTCCGTTGATCATCTACTTGAAAAAGAATTCGGGCTTGTAGCCGGTTTAGCCGACACTTCAAAGACAGCGGCTGGTGTCCATCGTGTCCAAATTCTTGATCCGGCTGTAGGTACGGGTACATTCATAAGCGATGTTATAGGGAAAATCTACACACGAATAAAGAAAGGTGGACAGGAAGGCCGTTGGCCAGCATATGTGCATAATGATTTGTTACCACGACTGCATGGTTTTGAACTTATGATGGCACCGTATACGATAGCTCATCTAAAATTAAGTATGGCGTTTAAGAAAACGGGTTTTTGGAATTTCCATCGCCGGCTTGGCATTTATCTTACAAACTCTCTCGAAGAAAGCGTCACCCAGAAAGGCTTGTTTAGTGGTTTTGGCTTTGCCGAAAGTATTGCCGAGGAATCCAAAGAAGCATCAGTTATAAAGAACAAAACGCCGATTATGGTTGTTATCGGCAATCCGCCGTATAGCGTTAGTTCTTCAAATAAAGGTGAGTGGATACAAAATCTTATCAAGGACTACAAGAAAGGCCTTGGCGAGCGCAAGATCAACCTCGATGATGACTACATAAAATTCATCCGCTTCGCCGAACACTTTATAGAAAAAAACGGAAGTGGTATCGTGGCGATGATTACGAACAACTCATTCATAGACGGCATTACCCATCGCCAGATGAGAAGGCATCTGCTTGAGACATTTGATGACATTTATATTCTTGACCTCCACGGTAGTTCCAAGAAGAAAGAAAAGGCGCCGGACGGAGGCAAGGATGAGAATGTGTTTGATATTCAACAGGGCGTTTCCATTTCCATATTCATGCGCAAAACAGGCGAGAAAAAAGGCCTTGGCGCTGTTCATCACGCCGAGTTATATGGTAAGAGAGAGGATAAATTCAGGGTACTTAACGAAAACGGTATGCAAAATGTTAATTGGGAAAAGCTCAATTACTCCGAGCCGTATTATTTCTTTGTGCCAAAAGATTTTGGATCGGAAGAAGAATATAAAAAAGGATTCAAAATTGATGAGCTTTTCCCGCACTGTAATTCGGGAATTCAGACAAAACGTGATGATATAGTAATTCAATTTACTGCAGAAGAAATCGAAAAAGTTACTAATGATTTTCAGAATTTTACAGAACATCAAATACGAGAAAAATATCAATTACCAGAAGATGGGCGAGATTGGAAAATAAAATGGGCTCAAGATGACTTAAGAAAGAACTTTAGTATAGAACCAATTCAGTATCGTCCTTTTGATGTCCGCTATACCGCATATACCGGGAATTCAAAAGGTTTTATAGCTTATCCGAGAGAAAAAACCAATGTGAATATAGTTAATAAAGAAAATATCGCTTTGCTTTCTAGTCGTACTATTCCAGCAAATCAATCATTTGATAGATCCCTCATAACTAAAAATATTGCAGATATTCATGCCGCAAGTGATCAGACATATGTTTTCCCACTTTGGATTTATGAGAAAGGGAAAATGGGTGCATCGGGGACTATTGAATTTGAACGACAGCCAAACCTTCAATTGTCTATTGCAAGAAAAATAGCAGAATGTGTGGGGATGGATTATTATCCAATCGCAGAACATGAGACTATTCCGATAGACAAGCGTCTTATTCCCGAAGATATTTTTGATTATATCTATGCCGTTTTATACTCGCCGAGCTATCGTGAAAAATATAAGGAATTTCTAAAAATTGATTTCCCGTGTGTGCCGTACCCTAAAGACGCAAAAAGTTTCAAACAACTTGTCGCGCTTGGCGCCGAACTGTGTTCACTCCACCTTCTCGAATCACTAAAGGTAAATCAATTCATCACGACATACCCTGTTGCTGGATCAAATATCGTCGAGAAGCCAATCTACAAAGATGGCAAGGTGTTTATTAATAAAAACCAGTATTTCGGCAATACTCCCGAGTTAGCATGGAATTTTTACATCGGCGGTTACCAGCCCGCCCAAAAGTGGCTCAAAGACCGCAAAGACCGTACCCTTACCAACACCGACATTGAGCATTATCAAAAAATTATTGTGGCGATAGTGGAAACGGAGAGAATCATGAGAGAAATAGATAAATGTTGAACAAATGATTTTAGCATAAAATTATGAGTAATTATCCTAGAGGTTCAGAATGGAAAAAGTGGGATTTGCATGTTCACAGCCCTGCTTCACGTGGTTTTAGTGGGACATGGGATCAATTTGAAACGCAGTTGAAAAACGGAGATTGTGAAGTCATAGGTATAAATGACTATTTTTCTGTTGCAGGATATAAAAAAATTAAGGAAAAAATTTCAGCGGGGACTTTAGATATTGGCGACAAGAAAATATTGCCCGTTGTTGAATTTAGAATGCGGGATGTTTTAAAAAACAGACAAACTGGTACTAGCGGTACTAATATAAATTTTCATGTAACCAGGGTTCAGAAGTTTTATAATTTCAAAAAGATTGCCACATAGTATGAAAACAATATTTTTAGGTCTTAAGTTACTAGTCTCTTTGGTAATCATCGAATTTAGGAAGCCTCCTTATTTGCGTAGTAAACCGATTAGTTTAAAAAGATTAGTAATGGGACCCCTAATATTGTCACGTTTTATTAAAGTGACGAAGCACTTTATTCACTTTGTGACTACACAAAAACAACAAGAAGAAATAATATACTGGTTTTTCCAGATGAGCAGTCTAATCGAAAAGGGCTTTGATGATAAAGATAATTCTGTAATACTAACACCAGAAAACTTCCCCGATATTATAATGCTCAAGAATATCGACTATAAAGATGCCCTCGTTGGTGAACTCACAGATATAATTCGTCATATCAAAAAACTTACATCGAGTAATAATTATGATAACTTCGAAAGTAATATCATAAAAACTTGGCTGACCCATAAAGTGAGGGACGTTAAACAAGCAGGTGACAAAACAATTTCTCTTGATGATGCATTGAGATCCGCTGAGGATAGGGGAGGTTTCTATTTTCTTGCGCTTGTATATTTGCTTAATCCGACAAATTTAGATAAAAACTCGGAGCGTCTAGTGCGTTTAAGTGGAGCCTGGTTTCAGATTATAGATGATTACGATGACCGAAAAAAAGACGTTGGTAACCGAAGCACTCCATTTACGGTTCCATCAAATAATTCTCATAAAGAAATGCGCAAAAAATATATGGCAAAGTATCAAAAACAAATTCAAACTATAACCTCTTCTCGAATCCATCCGCTTATTATATTTTTTCGTGGTCTTGCTGGTTTAGTTACTATAAAACCCATAATCCTTGGCGAAAAATCTGATTGGCATTAATTAAGCATTAAACACTCAGCAATACATCCACTCATGAACGCTCAACATAACAAAACAGAGCATCAAAAGTTGAATTGATCGGCGGAGATGGAGAACGAATATACATCCGCATTGGCACCATTTTTGCTTTTGTGGATGACCCCAAAAAGAAATTTGAATCGGTTGGTCATACGTTTCACGTTACCTCTGAACAGTTCAATGAAATGGTCTTTTTCGATACCGCAGAAGAAGCGAAGGCGGCAGGGTATAAGAAATCAGTCCTATCGGAAATAAGAAAAATTTTGCGTGATCTTCTGCCCTAGCAGCCGTTTCATGACAATATTCCAACATTCTGCAGAATGTTGGAATGTGGTGGGCAAAAATGATATGATGAGCGTATTGTGAAGACGACATGAAAACTTCGAAACAATTGGAGCGATACTTTAAGGGAGCGGCGAATCACCGGCGCATTAGTATTTTATGTGCAGTGGCAGCGCGCGAAGGGATTACCGTCGAGGAGATCGCCACAACGCTCAATGCGAATTTTAAAACCATCTCCCAGCATACCAAGTCGCTTGTGCAAGCGGGCTTGATGAATAAAACATATCAAGGCCGGCAAGTTACCCATGCGCTTTCTCCCTACGGCAGATCCTTCTTTCGTTTCATGAAAATATTCTAACATTCTGCAGAATGTTAGAATATTTATAAGTAACGTGAGTAGCGCAGGATGGTTTGATATACTGAAGGTATATACCCCCCGCGGATAAATCTCGATGGATAACTTACATATCGCATCTGAAAAAAGAATAAAAATTGTAATCGGAATTCTTGGATTCTCTTTTTTGTTTCTCATCTACCACATCGCGGACGTAATGTTCGTAGCACCCGCTTTTCTTGAGTCAAGCATTGCTCACGCTCCGAGAGAAGAGCCGATGGGCACACTAAGCCTTGCGGAGTTTATGAGCCGAAGCCATAGCGAGTAGCGGGGTGGGGTAAATATAGAGAAAGACTAGGGTAATTGGGGTTATCCACAATTCGTTGCTTTTTCAGGCTGGGGTGTGTTATATTAAAAAAGTGCTTGTGGGCGAAAGCCCCGTTCAGCTAAGGAGTTCCTAAGCTGAAGAGCAAGCACAACAAAGCTACCGCCTAGTGAGCGGTATTTTTGTTTCTATGCATCTTCAAGTCCTTCGGTGAAAAGTTTCTGTTTTTTGCCTGTCTTAAGATGGGAATAAGGCATTACACTCCAAAAGTGGATATTTCCTTCGCCTACCTTTCTTAAAACAACCCTCACCTTTATCTCGTGTTTTACAAAAATAGCAATAAATCCCCACCACTCAATCATCTTCATTGCTACCGAACCATCCCTTTTAGATTTTTCTCCAACAGGGCTTAAGAGTTTTCGATATTCTTGAAGTGTCGTAGCGGTCTTTATGATTTGCAAACCTAAGGGGAGGAGGGTGAATTTTAAGATTTGCTCGTTTTTATTCCTCTCCCTTCTTGCGGAGTATCTCAAATGGTGGAAGCCGTCAGAATTTAAGATTATGTCTTGCTTAAAAAAGGGACTAAAAATAGTCCTTTGGGAGTCATATATTTGCCTTGCTTTTTCTTTCTTCTGTTTAAAATAACTATTATCAAAAACTTCTTCCATTACGAAAAAATAGCATCGTATCTTATATAAATCAAACTAAGATTTATCGTGAGTAGCGAGGTTCACGGGTTATCCCGTTCGAGGATATTACTTCTTTCCCTTAGGTATCGCCTTATGAGCGAGAGTTTTTTCCTTTGCTACTTTTAGTGTTTGAGGAACAATTTTTGTCATTGGAGCGACAAAAGCTTGAGTGTCCGGTTTCGCGCTCACGAGTTCGAGGATACGATTCACCTTTGATTCAAGTAAATCAAGTTGTCTCTTCAGCGCATCGACTCCCTCGTTGTTTTGGGGTCTTGCATATTCAGATTGATATACGCGTTGAGGAACCGCATCTCTTTGGAAATCTGCGCGCGGACCATCGGCGCCATTAGAATTGCGCCCCGGTACGTGCCTTTGTTTGCCAAAACAGTCACGGCAATAAACCGGCTTATCGCCCGCAGGTCGAAAAGGAACTTGGCAATTCTTTTTGCAATCGGCACATACCGCAGAAAAAAGCTGCAAGGGTTTTCGTGATCTGTCACCCCCGTCTCTCCCGCCCTCAAACTTACCGCCAAATTTTGGGCGTCCACTCGAGTTGCCGTGCTCTTTTCGAAAGCCGCCTTTTTTGAAGTTACCCATAGTAGGGTATTTATATTATAATTTTATTATCTTGTCAAATAGCCATGCATAGTTTTGTGCAAAAATAATTAGTGCTCTTCTCGGTGTTTTATAAACTATACTGAACGGTGAGATGGGGTACAATTATGATACAAACATGAACACCACAAATCTCACATCCGAAAAAAGAATAAAAATTGTGGCTGGAATCCTTGGGTTCGCGTTTTTGTTTCTCGTCTACCACATCGCGAGCGTAATGTCGGTAGCACCCGCTTTTTTTGACACAAAAATTGCCAGCGCTCCGAGAGAAGATCCAATGACAACCCTAAGTCTGATTGAATTCATGAAACATAGGCGTAGTAAGTAGCAAGGCGGTGGGAAGCGTGAATTTCTATCAAAATTGGCGTAAGTTTGAATTATTATCTATTGGTTAAATATCGTATACTGTAATTAATGAAGTTTCCCCGCTCAAAAAAACTTATTTTTGTAAATAACAAAGGTGGGGTCGGTAAGACAACGCTGGCTTTTAATTGCGCTGTTTCGTTTGCTAAAGAGGGGTATAAAACCGCTCTTATTGATTTGGACCCGCAATGCAATCTTTCTCGCCTTGCTATGGGTGAAGAATATTACGCAAAACACCTTTTCTCTGAAACGGAAAAGACTGTGTATGATATGTTGCGCGGCGTGATTGAGGGTGGCAGTGATATAAATCTTGCGGTGAGATTTCTTCCGGTTAAGGCCGATAAAAATCTTCTACTCCTGAAGGGCGATATAAATCTTTCTGTTTATGAAGGTTTGCTCTCAACTGCTTATGGGCAAGCGGCTTCTGGACAACCGATTGGATATTTTCAAACGAGTGCGATTGATCGATATCTGCGAGAAAAGGGGTTAAGTGAGCAGATAGATATTTTTATTATTGACACTTCGCCCTCTTTGGGATTATTGAATCAAATGATTTTGCTCGGAGCTGATTATTTCGTTGTACCGATGATGCCGGACGCTTTCAGTGTTCAAGGTATTGAAAATTTGGGGGTTGTGTACGAAAAATGGAAAATACAATGGCGAAATTCCGCCAAAGCGCTTGCGGGCAACACGGAAACAAAACTTGTGCTTCCGGGGGACCCTCTTTTTATTGGATATATTGTTAATGCATACAATGTGTACGGCAAGCAACCGATTGCCGACCATCGCGCGTGGATGGAAAAGATTCCGGAGAGAGTGCGCACTTATCTTTCGGAAAAACATTGTCGGAATGGGCTTGTAGGGGAAAGTTGGAAAAATCCATTAAATATTATTCAAGATTACGGCAGAATTCCAGCTAAATGCCAAGAACTCGGAGTTGCAATTTTTGATCTTGATCCGGCGATGATAGCCGATAACCAGCAAGGCACGAAAGAAAATATTGAGAAATCAAAAGAGGAATTTGCTATTCTTTCAGAAAATATCTTGAAAGTTCTTTCGGCATACTAGACTGGCCAATATATACGAGAGAAGCTAGAAAAATGCCTATGAAGATATTAGATTTTTTTAGAAATAAAAAAGACCATTCTTGGTCAGCGAGTCCATATGGATGGACGAAAACTTTTAGAAGATCCAGCGAGCAATGACGATTGCCGCAATGACTCCCCACACGATTTGAACGAAGAGGACCGGCCAAGCCTTTTTCTTCATTGCGTGGTGAGCGAACAGCGCCGCTCCGGCAAGGTTGATTCCTTGATAGAGGATGCCTTCGCTCGACAAGATCTGAAACGAGACGAGGAAATAGCCCAGTAGGATGCAAATGCTTCCTACCCAACCAGTCACATCTTCAGTTTTCATGATTCACCTCCTTTTAGTATTATATATTATAACATAGATAATGTCAAGTATCTGTTTGCCCCGACCGAAACCGAGTCAAACCCCCTTATTTTGGAGCTTAATGAATATAATTAAATTTGTTATACTATACCTATGAAAACATTTACTTGTAAAGAGATTATGAATAATGAGGGAGGGTGCGATATGGAGTTTTCGGGAGACGATATGATGGATGTTGCTGGGCAGTGCGGTAAGCATGTTGCCGGCACGACTGACGAAGCGCATAAACCAATGCGGGATATGATGTCAAACCCTAATCACACTGAAGAAGAAAAGAAAAAGTGGTTTGCGTGGTTTCAAGGCCTGTGGGACGCGAAATAATCGAGGTGGTATAACAAGTACTCGGTAATTTAATCATCCCGAGGTGTTTCGAGCCGAGTAAGCAACATTAAAACAAGTTGTTTTTTTGTTATGCTATAATGAATCCATATACTTTTAAAGAAGCTACATTACCTTTACATTACATGCGCGACGTAAATACGCTTAAAGTTCAGATCGAAAAACAGCTTTTGAAGCCGCTCGAAGATGTTTCGATCATCAATTTGGTTGATTTGTTCATTGAATACGCCTATACCGCCCGCGCGTCGGACATTCACATCGAGCCGGAGGCGCAAAAAATTCGCGTCCGTTTCAGGATAGACGGCGTGCTTCACAACATTTTCCAAAATATATCCGTTTCCCGCGATATCCAGCCCGAGATCGTGAGCCGCATCAAGGTGCTCTCCGGAATGCGCACTGACGAGCACAACATTCCCCAAGACGGGCGCTTCAAGGCAAAGATCGAGGGACAGGAAGGAGTGGATGTCCGCGTTTCTATCGTGCCGACATTCTACGGCGAGAACGTCATTATGCGCGTGCTCGCGGAGACCCAGACGTTTACGCTCGACGACCTTGGCTTCTCGGAGAAAGACCTGGAGCGCGTGAGGAAGGCGATTCGCAAGCCCTACGGGATGATCCTCGCGAACGGCCCAACCGGTTCCGGAAAAAGCACGACGCTTTACACGATCTTAAAAAAGTTGAACAACTCCGACGTTTCTATTATTACGATCGAAGACCCTATTGAATATTCCTTGGAAGGCACGAACCAGATTCAGGTGAACGCGCAGGTGGGACTTACCTTTGCGAACGGTCTCCGCGCCATCTTGCGCCAAGACCCGAATATTATTATGGTCGGCGAAATTCGCGACTCGGAGACCGCCTCGATTGCCGTAAACGCGGCCTTGACCGGTCACCTCCTCCTCTCTACGCTTCACACGAACGACGCGGCGACTACGTTCCCTCGCCTCATTGATATGGGCATTCCGCCGTTTCTCGTCGCCTCGACGGTAAATGTCGTGATGGGTCAGCGCTTGGTGCGCATGGTCTGCCAGAAGTGCAAAGTGGAGCGGAAGCTCACGACCGAAGAGGCAAAAAGCGTTTTGGAAATTCTTCCCGATTTGAAGCCGCAAATTTCAAAGACTTTTTTTACGCCGAAGGGATGCAAGGTTTGCGATGGGACGGGGTATCAGGGGCGCATCGGCATCCGCGAGGTGATGGATGTGGACGAAGAGATACGGAAACTTATTATGGATCGGGCAAACGCGAATCAAATTAAAGCATCGGCGGTAAAGAACGGCATGAAGACCATGTTGCAGGACGGCGTGCAAAAAGCGCTTGACGGGCTCACCACGCTCGAGGAGGTGGTCCGCATTATCCATGAGTAGAAAATTATCGGGGCTTTCACGAGCGTTCAATCATCTGCCGATCCAGGAGGAGATTAATTTTTCCCGCCATCTTTCGATTATGATCAAGGCGGGACTCCCGATCTTTGAAGGATTGAAGATCATCCGCAAGCAGACCGGTTCGCGGAAGCTCGCGAAAATCATAGACAAAGTAATTATTGAGGTCGCGAACGGACAGTCGCTCGCGGATGCCCTCGAACAGCACGGAAGCATGTTCAGCGATTTTTTCGTGAACGTGATCCGTGTAGGGGAGTCGAGCGGATCGTTGGCGAGCAATCTTTTATATCTCTCCGAGGAGCTTAAAAAAAGCAAAGATTTGAAGGGCAAGATCCGTTCGGCGCTCATTTATCCGGCGGTCATTATGGTCGCAACAATAGGCATCGCGAGTATTTTGGTCTTCTACATTTTCCCGAAGATATTGCCGGTTTTTACGAGTTTGCGTATCAAGCTTCCGATAACGACGCAGATATTGATCGCGGTATCGCAATTTTTGACCGCGTACTGGCCTTTCGTGCTTATCGGGGTGTTTGCCGCGGTGATTCTCACGCGTCTGCTTTTCCTCCTCGACGGATTCAAGTATTTTTTTCAGCACTTCTTGTTTTATGTTCCGGTCGTTTCGGGGCTTGTGATGAACATTAATATCGCGAACTTTTCCCGCGTGATGGGAGTGCTCCTGAAGAGCGGCATCCGCATCGTGGAGGCCTTGAATATCACGAGCAAAACCTTCAATAACCTCGTCTACCGAAGCGTAATCGTAGAATCCGCCGAAAAGATAAAAAAGGGAGAGCAGTTGGGACCCTCGCTCGGAAGGCACAAAGAATATTTCCCGCCGCTCTTTAATAGCTTAATCGAGATCGGCGAGAACACCGGAAATTTACAGGAGAATCTCTTTTATCTTTCGGATTACTATACCGACGAGCTCGATACCTCGGTGCGCAATCTGACGACGCTGATTGAGCCGTTGCTCCTCCTTATTATGGGACTTGTTGTCGGCTTTATCGCTCTTTCGATCATCACCCCGATCTATCAGGTGAGTTCCGGAATCCAGGGATAAAGACCATAGGGTTATCCAAGCCATGCGAAGATTATTTTTTAATGGAATGCGAAACGGGCCGACGTGCGAAGGCAAAGGAGGTACTGAGTACACCAGTGCGAATGTGCCGACGTGCGAAGGCAAAGGAGGTACTGAGTACACCAGTGCGAATGTGCCGACGTGCGAAGGCAAAGTACATTCGCCGTATTCGGCTCAGTATCTTCCTCACTCGCGTTCGTCGAAAGGTACTGAGTACACCAGTGCGAATGTACGACAACGAGGAGTAAGTTTGATCGAGGTGATCGCGGTGGTTCTTATCATGGGGCTTATCTTTACGTGGGGGTTGGGCATCGGGCTTAATTTATATCGTAGGGTAACGTTGAACGGTGAACGCGACGGTCTCGTTATGGTTTTACGGAGCGCGCGGACGAGGGCGCTCGAAAATCGCAATCAATCCGATCACGGAGTTTATGTGGCGACCACGACATTTGTTTTGTTCCAGGGTCCGTCGTACGCGAGCCGAACCACGACGTATGACGAATGGTTTCCGCGCACGACGGGCGTTGCGGTAAACGGCGTAACGAGTACGGTGTTTCTGAGTTTAAGCGGCAACGGGACGGCATCCGGAACGATTACCTTTTCCAACGGATATCAAAGTTCCACTCTTGTTTCTTTAAATTATGAAGGAAGAATTAACTGGTAAAAGAATCGGAATTTCGGGACAAGGAGTTCTCGAGATCTTAATAGCGCTCGCTATTTTGACGATCACGTTGTCGGCGGCAATACTGGTCGTTTATGGCGGTCAGTCTTTACTCTTGGATACGCGGCTGGGTAATCAGGCCTTAAACATCGCGCGTGAAAAACTTGAGAACGCCGAAGATATCGGGCGAAATGATTTTAACAGTTTAGCGAGCACTTCTTCCGCGTCCGGTATTTTTTCCGGTACGCTTACGGTGACGGCAGTCAATACGAGCACGAAGCAGGTAATAAGCCGCGTGAGTTGGAGCGTTGATCCGTTGCGGGTACAAAAGGTGGAGTTGAAAACTTTGGTGACGAACTGGGTGCCGCCGGTGCCGCTCTTTGGTGACTGGCAAAATCCGTTATCCAAAGGAACGATAGATTTGGGGCCGGGAAATTCCGGAACAGGGGTTCGTGTGAGAAACAGAATTGTCTATATAACGTCAACAGCCTCCGATTCCAAAAAGCCTGATTTTTATGTTATTGACGCTACGGATCCGGGAAATCCGACCATTATTTTCAGTACAAGCACCGGTTCCGGTGCGGATGCCGTAGCTATAGGCGGCAATTATGCCTATATCGCGAATCATGATTCAAGCGGACAGTTGCAGATTATAAATGTTGCAAATCCCGCAAGCTCCTATCTCGTAAAAACCTATCAAATTCCAGGGCTTGCGAATAGCGCGTATATCAAAAAACTCACGGTGAGCAACAACATCGCCTATGTGGTCACCGAAAAAAATGCCGGTCCGGAGTTTTATACGATAGACGTAAGTAATCCCGCAACCCCCGTGCTTCTCGGCACCTTCGAGATAAACGACAATGCGAACGGAATACGCGTTGACGGTACGACGGCGTATGTCGCGGTTGCAAACTCGAGCGCGGAGATGAAAACGATCAATGTCTCAAACCTCTCCGCGCCGTCTCTTATGAGCAATTTCAATGCCACGGGGACTCTCTCTGGTTACAGCTTGTCGCTTATTCCCGCGAGCTCAACGATGTTTTTGGGTCGCGCGCAAGGGACCGGACCGGAACTTGTCGTCGTAAATGTTTCAAATCCCGCGGGGATGACGTTAATCAGTAACACCGAAATTGGAGCGAACATTCTCGGCCTGAAGGCCGTAAACTACCTCGTATTTCTTTTGACCGACGACGCAAACAATGAATTTAAGGTTTATAATATTTCCAATCTTTCAAATATCGTATTTTGGTCAGAGTTGAATTTCCCACAAGCGCCCAATGATATTGATTACGAACGGAATACTCTTTACGTCGCCGTGCGGAGCAACGACGCGCTCCGCATTATTACCTCAACGCGATGAAGACGTTACGGGGATTTACGCTTATTGAGACATTGATCTATATTGGTCTTTTTGCCGTGATTATGAGTTTGACGGTCGTGATGCTCTACCAGATCATCGCAAACCAAGACCGGAATCGCGGCGCTATCGAGGTGGAAGAGGAGGCGAATTTTGTGATGGGAAAAATAAAGTGGGGTTTCTCCGCCATGCGGGTCATTAACCAGCCGACCACAAGCAGTACGGGAAATATCCTGTCGCTTGATAAGTGGAATTTTAGCCAAAATCCGTTGGTTTTCGGACTTTCCTCGGGAACAGTGACGCTCGCGCGCGGAACAAGCTCCGCGGTCGCGCTCACGAGCGACAGAGTATTTGTCGATGAGCTTACTTTTTATAACCGCCCCTCGACCAATAACTATCCACCTTCCATTGTTATTACGATGGGGATTCGATCCGCGTTGTCCTCCTCTACGATCGCTTCGACAACCCTGCGAAACGCGATTTATTTAAGATCTTTTTAGTATGAAAAGAATTATTTCCACAAAAAAAGGATATATCGCCATTACTTCGGCTGTCATGATGATGGGGATTATTATTTTTATCGTGTTTACAATCGGGTTCACTTCGTTTTTAAGCAGAGCGAATCTTTCGCATTCGTATTACAAAGATAAAACACTCGGCTTGGCTGAGGGATGTCTTCAGGTGGCGCTTTACAAGCTCACCCAATCAAGCACGTATTCCGGCGCGGAAACGATTCCGGTTGATACGGAGACGTGTCGCGTTGTCTCGGTCGTCGCGAGCACGACGAGGAAAATTATCGTGACGCAAGGTGAATATCAAAAGGCTTATACGAACCTTCGGATTACGATTGACGAGGCGGATTTTGCCCTGTTGAATTGGGAAGAGTTGACTCAGTAGAATAGTGGAGTATCCTTGTGGATAACTCTTATGACAGATTTCTGTCCCTTATGCTATAATGGTTATAACTTAAAAGGTCGAAAGAATTCTTTCATGTATTAATGAAAAAACAAAGCGGTTTTACCCTCATTGAATTATTGGTGGTAATCGGCATTATCGCGATTTTGGCTGGCGTGGTGATCGTGGCGTTGAACCCGGCTCGGCAGTTTGCCCAAGCCAGGAATTCAACCCGACAGGCGAATGTAACGACCATTTTGAACGCTATTGGCCACAACTCGGTGGAAAATAACGGCAATTTCACCTGCGTTGGCGCCGGTCCGGTTTCGACAAGCACGGTACTGGTTATGGGTTCCAGCACCTATAATATCGCGCCTTGTATCGTACCGACCTACGTTTCTATTATGCCCGTAGATCCCACGACCGGAAGTTTTGTGGACACTACGAACTATAATAGTGGCTATACCATCATAAGAGATGCTACGACCGGTCGTTTGACGGTTGCTGCCCCGGCTGGAGAGCTTGGCGTAATTATCTCTCAGACTCAGTAACTTTGACCTCTTGGTCATTAAAAATCCCCTTCGGCTTTTACGCTAAGGGGATTTTTAATTCGCCGATTATTCCGTTTTCTTCAGGTGCTCTATCAGCGCCACTTCGAGCGGTACCGCCGCGAAGGGACTGTAGCGCATTTCACTGTAGCCGCGGATCAAAGCTTTGATCAAGGGAATAGTCTTCTCGGGGGAAACTTTTTCGGAAAGTTCCTTGAGGCGTTTCAGCTCATCGTTCGTCATTTCTAAATGGAGAAACGTTTCAACTGAAGGGCTTAATTTATATGAAAGAATCTTCCTTAGGTAGTGTATGAGATCTTTGGTAAGTTGGATTATGTTATGACCCTCCTCATTAATTTCAGCGAGATAATGAATGGCGCGGGTAAGATCGCCGTTTATGATGTGTTCGGCAAGCGCGTCAACTTTTTTGAATCCGACTCTTCCGGTCAGACGTTCCGCGACGGAGAGCGTTATCGCGGACTCAAGTGAACCCAGTTGATCGAGCAATGATTCCGCGTCGCGGAGGCTTCCTTCGCTTGCGGCGGCGATGAGTTCGAGCGCCGCGCCGTCGATCGTTATGCCCTCCGCCTTCGCAATCAAGGATAATTTTTCGATGATCTTTACTTTCGGCAGTTTTTTAAAGAGAAAGCGCTGGGTTCTCGAGGTGATCGTCGCGGGAAGTTTTTCGTATTCGGTGGTGGCAAGGATAAGAACGGCATGTCGTGGAGGCTCCTCGAGTGTCTTCAGGAGCGCGTTGAAGGCGGCGCCGGTCAACATATGTACTTCGTCGATGATGTAGACCTTGTACGGCGCGCTCGTGGGCACCGAGCCGATGCTCTCTTTAAGATTCCTTATCTCGTCAATGCCGCGATTCGAGGCGGCGTCGATTTCGATAAGGTCAAAGGCGTTTCCCTCGTCAACCTCGCGGCACGTTCTGCATTCTCCGCACGGCTCTCCTTTGTCGTGGAATGCCTTGTCGGCATGCCGGCGTTCGCAGTTTAGGAGTTTCACGACAAGCCGTGCCGTCGTTGTCTTCCCCGTCCCTCGCGGCCCGTAAAAAAGATAGGCGTGGCCTATGCGATCCTGCTTTGCGGCGTTTTGGAGGATCTGAATGGTCGCTTCCTGCCCGAGAAGTTCCTCTAATTTTTTCGGTCGGTATTTGCGATAAAATGCCAGTGCCATAAGCGTGGTAAGGTGTCTTTGAAGTATAGGGAAAACGATTGCCCAGAGCAAACTTTCGGAGTATGATAGACCTAATATTTTTTCTTTACGATAATAAGTTTTTATGAAAGTCGCGCTTGTGGTTTTGGGAGTCGGAATAGTGGTCGGTGCCTTTTTTTTATTGAACGGAGAGGGAGTTTTGACGTTTGCTCCTGACGGATCGGTGAATGGTTCGTTCGAGAAAAGCGTGGAGAGCACCAGCACCTTGTCGATTTCCTCGGGAGTGGGAAATAGTTCCGGTACACTTCCCAAGGGAGGAGTGAACACGACTTCAACGTTAAAAAATCAGGACATAGAAAAACAGTTGCCGCTTACGTCCTCACCGCTTGAAATTAAGGCGATTTACGCGACCAACTGGACCGCCGGTTCGCCGCAGAGGATCAAGCGGTTGATCGATTTTGTGGATAAGACGGAGTTGAACGCGATCGTAATCGATATCAAAGATTATTCGGGCTTTCTTGGCTACCGAACCGGTATTGCGGACGCAAAGGCAATCGGCGCGGAAAAAGATATCCGCATACTGCGACCGAACGCGCTTATAAAAGAACTTCACGATCACGGCATCTACGTGATCGGCCGCATCGCTGTTTTTGAAGATTCTCTTTTGGCAAACGCGCGTCCGGGATGGGCGTTGCAAAACAAGGTGACCGGTGGAATTTGGAAAGATCATAAAGGACTCGCGTGGCTCGATCCCTCGGTCTCCGACGTATGGGATTATAATATCGCAATCACCAAAGACGCGCTTTCGCGCGGGTTCGACGAGATTAACTTCGACTACATTCGTTTCGCCTCCGACGGCGATTTGGCGAATATCGGATATCCCGGCTGGGACCAGAAAACTTCCAAAGCAACAGTGATCAAAAAGTTTTTTAAATATCTTCGCGAGAATCTCCCGGGCGCGAAAATTTCCGCCGATTTCTTCGGTCTCACGACGATAAACTATGACGACCTTGGCATAGGGCAGGTGCTCGAGTCCGCGTATCAGTATTTCGATTTCGTCGCTCCCATGGTCTACCCGTCCCATTACGCTCCCGGGTTTCTCGGATATAAGAGTCCCGCGAATTTTCCCTATGAGGTTGTGAAGTATTCTCTGGAGAATGCCGTGAAACGACTCAAGAATTACGGCATTCCGAGGGTGTCGAACGCGTCATCTACCGCGAGTTCGACCGATGCAAACGCGACGAGCGCCGTTCTTTCCGAGAATATTCCGAAAACGAACGCGAAACTTCGACCGTGGCTTCAGGATTTTAATCTGGGAGCCACGTACGATGCCCCAATGGTTCGAAAGCAAATTCAAGCGACGTACGATTCGGCGACTGGAACGCCGCATCTTATGAATGGCTGGATGCTGTGGAATCCCTCGAATGAATATACCGCGGGCGCGCTTGACCTTCAGACCCCAAGTTCTTCGCATGATTAATCAGAACCCCTATGGCTTTTGACCTCGCGCTCGAACAATTCAGCGGTCCCATCCATAAGCTTCTTGAACTTGTGGAAGAAAGAAAATTGGAGATTACCGAGATCAGTTTGGCGAAGGTAACGAACGATTTTTTGGCATATTTAAAAACTTTGGAAAAAATAGAAACGCCGCTTCTCGCGGATTTTGTGGTGGTCGCGAGCCGCCTCGTGCTTATTAAATCAAAATCGCTTCTTCCCGAACTTGCTTTGACCGACGAGGAACAGGGAGAGATCAAAGACCTCGAGAATCGTCTCATACTTTTTCGTGAATTTAAACCGGCGATGAAAGACATCGCTTCGTTGTGGGATAAGGGAGGAAGGCAATACGCGCGCCCTTATCTTTTAGTACGGGAGCTTACTGCCTTAGATCAAACCGATTTTTCGGGCGAGGGAGTGAAGATGTTTTATCCCGGCGCATCAGTTACGAACGATGCGCTGTTTGAATCACTAAGAAAGATATTTTCTGTTTTCCAAAAACTGGAGACCGAGGAGCAAACCGTTAAGGAAAAAATCATTACGGTTGAGGAAAAAATACAGGAAATTATACGCCGCGTAAGCGAACTCGGCAGTACGAGTTTCAGGCATCTTTCCGAAACAAAATCCCGCTCGGAAATCATAACGCTTTTTTTGGCGGTGCTTCATCTGGCTCGGGAACAGTTGATTTTTTTGGAGCAAAAGAGCTATTTTTCTGATATACTCATCAATGCGGTTGAGGCGGAAAAGCCCCTGTGACCATGGAAGAAGACAAAAACAAAGAAAAACTTTCATCCCTCGAAGCTCTGCTTTTTATCTATGGTGAGCCTATCGCGGAGACGAAGATCCAAAAAACACTTGGATTGAAAAAAGCCGAAACGGAAGCGCTTATAGCTGCGTTTAAGGAGGAGCTTGCTCGTCCGGATCGGGGATTAACGCTTGTCGTGACATCAGGGAAGGTACAGTTGGTAACGAAGGTTCAATTTAACACATTGCTTGAATCGTTTGCCAAAGAAGAATTAGGAGGGGAGCTTACGCCCGCGAGCCTCGAAACGCTCTCGATTATCGCCTATCTTGGACCTGTAAACAGGGCGAAGATAGATTACCTTCGCGGGGTAAATTCCGCATTTACCGTGCGGAATCTGCTTCTTCGGGGACTTATTGAACGCGAAACAAACCCCGACGATTCGCATAGTTATCTTTATGCGCCAAGCGTGGAGCTCATCCGCCATCTCGGTCTTTCGAATCGCGAAAGCTTGCCCGACTATCAAAAATTTCAATCTCTTTTGAAAATAGGAGAAGAGCACAATGCGGGATAACATCCAAAAATTTCTGCTTCTGGGTGTTTTGCTTTTTTCTGTTTTTTTCTTACATCGTAATTTCGCGCTTCCCGTGAGCCAGGATAAAAAATCCGTGCCCGTGAGCGTAATCTATACAAAGGCGTCGGAAGAAAAAAAAGTATCTCCCGCGGCGCCTCGGCCGATCCCCTTGCCTTCTTTCGAAAAACAGACCGCGTTCCTTTCGAAATCGATTGTTGTCCGGTCGGACGAATCCGTTCCCGCCCTGCGTTCTCCGGAGAGCGTGCCCAGTGAAACGTTCTATCCGACGCGCGCGATACCCGCAAAGCCCGACGTTCATGCGGAAGCGGCGCTTGTCGCGGATCTTGAAACGGGAGAGAATTATTTTTCGTTCGAGTCGGGAAAACGTTGGCCAATCGCTTCGCTTACGAAACTTATGACGGCGGCGGTGGCGATGAAGACGATCGACATGGGGCAGGTGATTACGCTTACCGATATTGATTTTCATCCGGAACTCGGCGGAAGTGCGCTTCGTTCGGGAGAGGAATATACGGCGTCCGATCTTTTGGAGATGATGTTGCTTGTTTCAAGCAACGAAGCGGCGGAGGCGCTTTCTAACGTGCAGGGACGTACCGAGTTTGTGCGCGCGATGAACGAGCAAGCGTTTCTTTGGGGACTTCATGAAACGTTTTATAGCGAGCCGACGGGACTTCTTTCGGCGAATCAGGCGACGCCCGATGATCTGCGGAAGCTTGCTGCGGCATTGCACCGGTTCTATCCGCGCATTTTCGATATCACCCGCTTGCCGCAGGCAACCGTTACCGAACTTCGTTCGGGCGAATCGAAAACGATTTCAAGTATTAATCTTTTTGCCGGAAGAGGGGATTTTTTGGGCGGAAAGACGGGCTACATCGACGAATCGAACGGGAATCTACTTTCGCTTTTTTCGCATAATGGTCGCCCGATAATCGTCGTAGTTTTGGGCACCAATGATCGGTTCGGTGAAACGGAAAAACTGATACGATGGTTCAAAAATGACTTCACTTCTCACACAACAAGCCGTTAGGATTATTATCCTTACCACGCTTTCTTTTTTGGTCGCGCTCGCGGCAACTCCTTTTTGGCTTCGATTTCTTTCGAAGAACCGGATGGCGAAACAGATCCGTACCGCGAGGGAAGCTCCTGTTTACAATAAATTCCACGAAAAAAAAGCGGGGACGCCGACCGGCGGGGGCATTATTATCTGGTCCACGGTTATCGGACTCGCGCTCATCTTTGGAATTTTAAGCTATTTTTTTGACGGCTTTTGGAAGTATCTCAATTTTATAAATCGCGCCGAGACATACTTGCCACTCGCGGCGCTCCTCATAGCCGCTCTCCTTGGGCTCCTTGATGATTGGCTTGGAATGATGAAAATCGGGGGGGCGAACGGCGGCGGCGTGAAGATCCGCTATAAGCTTGCACTGTATACGGTAGCCGCTTTAATCGGGGCGTGGTGGTTCTACTTCCGTCTCGACTGGGACGTACTTCGTATTCCGTTTTTCGGCGATTTTCAGATTGGCTTATGGTATATCCCCATTTTCCTTTTTATTATCGTAGCGAGTGCGTTTTCGGCGAATGAGACCGACGGTTTGGACGGACTTTTGGGAGGCGTGGCGCTTTTTTCTTTCGTGGCGCTCACGACCGTCGCGTTCGCCCTCGGCCGCTATGACCTCGCGGCATTCGGGGGAGTGATGATCGGAAGTCTCTTGGCGTTTCTGTGGTTCAATATTTATCCGGCAAAGTTTTTTATGGGAGACACCGGTTCGATGTCTTTGGGAATCACAATTGGAGTGATTTCCATGCTCACAAACACCACGCTCCTTCTGCCTTTTTTCGCGATTATTTTAGTCATCGAATCACTTTCGGTATTAGTTCAGATCGTAAGCAAAAAAATTTGGGGCAAGAAAATTTTTCTCTCGACGCCTATCCACCACCATTTTGAAGCTCTCGGTTGGCCCGAATCGCAGGTGACGATGCGTTTTTGGATTATTTCCGCCATTTCAAGCGCGTTCGGATTGGTGCTCTTTTTCCTCGCGCGGGCTTTTTAAAAGGCGGTATTCAAATTCGATGCTTTTTGTCATAGGCAATTTTTTGTGATATTCTCTAATTACATTTTATGCGCCAATCACAGCTTTTTACCCCCACACCTAATCGAGATTGCGAAGTGATTGCTATTTTCAATTTTACCAGCTCATATCCTGCGCAGCCTTAAATGTTACAAATTCGATGAATGGATCCAGAAAGCTGATTATCTCAATTAGGTGTGGGGGTTTACGAAAGGCTCGCTTATATATTTTCTCATGAGACAGTCTGAATTATTCACGAAATCCGAGCGTGCGTTTCCCAAAGACGAGGTTTCTTTGAACGCGAAACTTTTGACGCGAGCGGGGTATATCCGAAAACTTTCGGCGGGCATTTACGCGTATTTGCCGCTCGGTTTACGGGTCATTCAGAACATCGCGCGGGTTATCCGCGAAGAGATGGATGCCGTCGGCGGACAGGAATTATTCCTTTCGGCGCTCGTTCCGAAAAAATATTTGGAAGCGACGGGGCGCGCGGATTTGGAAGTGGGATTCGAGGTGCGTGGAAAGGGAGACGAACGCGCCAATTTTATTTTGGGGTGGAGCCACGAAGATGTCTTGACCGCTCTCGCCTCCAAGTTCGTGGAATCCTACAAAGACCTTCCGTTTGCGGCTTATCAGATACAGACGAAATTCCGGAATGAGGCTCGTCCGCAGAGCGGACTGCTTCGGGGCAGGGAGTTCTTGATGAAAGATCTCTACAGCTTCCATGCGTCCGAAGATGACCTCTATCGCTACTATGATGAAGTAAAAAGGGCTTATGAGCGCATATTCTCGCGCCTGGGTCTTACGACGGTATATACGCTCGCGGCGGGCGGCGATTTTACCATTAATAATACGCATGAATTTCAGGTAGTCGCCGACGTGGGTGAGGATACTATTTTTGTTTGCGAGGCGTGCGGCTACGCGGAAAATGCGGAGATCTCGAAACTTGAAAACGGAGATAAATGTCCGAAGTGCGAGGGGAAGGTAAAAAGCGCGCGAGCCATCGAAGTAGGAAATATTTTTCCTTTGGGGACGCGGTATTCGGAGCCGCTCGGACTTTTGTATACGGGCGAGGACGGAAAGAAAAAACCGGTAGTGATGGGTTCTTACGGAATCGGTATCGGAAGAGTGATGGGCACGATTACCGAAATTATGAGTGATGAAAAGGGACTCGTTTGGCCGGAGACGGTGGCGCCGTTTCGGGTGCATCTTTTGGAATTGGGAGGCGCGTCCGCGGAGAAACTTTATAACGATTTACAAAAAGCAAACGTTACAGTACTCTATGACGACAGAGATATCTCGGCCGGCGAGAAACTTAACGATGCGGACTTGCTTGGTATCCCCTGGCGGGCGGTGGTAAGCCCGAAGACCGGCGATAAGGTGGAGTTGAAGAAGAGGAGCGAGAAAGAGGCGCACATGATAGAAGCGGGGGTTTTCTTGGAGCGGATGTCTCGCGGAGAAAAGCGGGAGAATATATAAGATACAATCAAATTACTATCGTGAAAATTTTTGATCATTTTTTTAAAGACGTAGGCATTGATCTGGGAACCGCAAATTCATTGATCTACCTGAAGAGTCGGGGCATTGTGGTCAACGAGCCTTCGTTTGCGGCAATCAATACGAAAACGAACCAAATTCTCGCGGTAGGCGATGAGGCGAAAAAGATGTCGAATCGAACTCCCGGGCACATCAGCGTTATTCGTCCGCTGGTAAGCGGCGTGATTTCCGATTTCGAGATGACACAGGAAATGCTTCGGCAATTTTTGAAACGAGTGAGTCAGGGACCCATCTCAAGTTTCAGAAGGGGAATCTTGGCGATTCCGGACAACCTTACCGAGGTTGAACGAAAATCGATCGAGGATGTCGTTTTAAACGCCGGTTGCGGAAAAGTATATCTTGTTCAGGCTCCGGTTGCCGCGGCGATGGGGGCAAATTTACCCATCGAAGTTCCTACGGCAAGTCTTATTGTTGATATCGGGGGAGGAACAACGGATATCGCGGTAATTTCTATGGGGGGACCGGTGGTTTCGCGAACCTTAAAGATTGCGGGTGATAAATTCAATGATGATATCGTGCGCTATGTTCGCGAGGAATTCGGGTTGATCATCGGCGAACCGACGGCCGAACTCGCGAAAATTTCCGTAGGTTCGGCTATGCCGCTTGATGAACGCCTAGAGATTCCTTTGCGCGGGCGTGATTTTTCGACCGGCTTGCCCAAGGAGGTCATCATAAAAAATAACCATATCCGTTCGGCGCTCGCGAAATCGCTCGACGCGATTACCGATTCGATCAAGGAAGTGATCGCGCTTACTCCTCCGGAGCTTGTAGGCGACATGATAAAAGAGGGTATTCATATTTGCGGGGGCGGAGCGCTTTTGCGCGGGATTGACCGCTTGATCGAAAAGGAAACTTCGATTACGACGACCATCGCCGAAGATCCTTTGACGTGTGTGACGCGGGGATTAGGCAGGATTGTTGATAATTTTGACCTTTACAAGAAATACCTCGATAACCCCCTGCGACCCCTTACAATAAATTTGTAAGGCTGTTCTTTTTTTTGTCTTTTGGCTTTTCAACCGGCTTCGGCGTAAGATTATAAAAACATCCCCTATGACGCGTCGCGGTAACGTTATTTTTATTGTTTTTTCTTGTATTCTGCTTTTTCTTATTTTTTGGCAACCCAAGGCAGGGTGGTCTTTTCGTGAATTTCTTTTAGGTAACACGATTCAAAGATCAAGAAATCCTAACGGCATTTTGCTCGAAAACGACGCATTGAGGGCGGAGCTCGCGAAGTTACAGGATATTAAAAATAAAATCGAGGTATGGTCACCGGAATATTTTGCCGTTCCGGTTTACGTCGGGCGATATCCCTTTAATTTAAGAAGCGAACTCACGCTTGCCGCAGGCAGGAACGAAGGACTTCGCGCGAATCAGCCTGTATTTTTGAATAAAGTTTTTATCGGATTGATTAAGGATGTTTTCGAAGATAAAGCGACGGTAAAAACTATTTTCGATGCGTCATGGAAATCGGCAGTGCGCATCGGCGCTTCCGGCATTGAGGGGCTCCTCGTGGGAGGGAATCAGCCGACCGTAACGTTGATCGACAAACAGGCGGACGTAAAAGAAGGCGATATTGTGTACGCCGCCTTTCCTGGTACTCCTTATGGGGCGGCAATCGGGGAAATTAAGAGTGCCCGCCTTTCTCAAAACCAACTTTTTCAAGAGGCAGAAATTGATTTTTCCTATCAAATCAACGAGGTACGCGCCGTTTTGATCCCTAAACCGTAAGCTTTTTAAGGAGTATGCGTTCTACAAGAAATAATGTATTCGGAAAACTGGCGCTCGTGATCGGCATCGCTTTTCTGGCTTTTTTTCTGACGTTACGCTATGAAACACTCTTCGGAACACGGCCGGATTTTTTACTCGCGACGTTGGTAGCCGCCTCTTTTTTCCTCACGTTTCCGGCCTTTGTCGTTGTTGTCCTTTTCGAGATTTTTCTCATTAATTGGGTTCCTGTCCTCACGCCGGAAATCATTGTCTTCGGAGTACTACCCCCTGTGATTTTTTTCTTCAGAAAGATTATATTTCCGTTTGACGGATGGATGTGGAATCTTGTCGCAACGTTCCTATGCATCGTTCTTTTCTATGGCATTACCGGTTTTGGGATTGCGCTCGAAAATGTTTCTTCATTTTTCGGGAATACCGCGGTGAGCCTTATGTTCGGAGCTCTTATATTTCGGTTATTCGGTTATTTTTATGAAGAGATAAGATGATGATAAAGTTTAGAAATTTTTTTAGGTTTTTCAAACACAAGCTTCCTTTTGTGAAAAAATCTCATCGTGAACTTTTTATCGAAGAAACGCTCGGCGAAGCGTTCGGAGAATATGCGGAATTGGTTGAAGTTCCTCTCGCGAAGCGGACGATTATCGTTTCGGGCATTATCTTTTTTCTGGTGGGGAGTTTGGTAGCGGGGCGTATTCTTATGATCGCGAGTCAGGCGGGGGCGTACACAAAACAGTCGGCCATCAATGCCGCGGAGCGACAAGAACTTATCGCGCCGCGCGGACTGATCCACGACCGCTTCGGGAAAATTCTTGCGGAGAACAAGCCGAGCTTTCTTTTGTATCTTGATGTGAAGGAATTTTTGAAGCATCCGGAACTCACAACGGACGTTTTTGAAGCAGTACAAAAAAACGCGGGATTAAGCGCGGAAGAGATAGGGAATCTTCTAAAAAACGCGGAGTTGACCCAACGTTCCGGAAAGATACTCCTCGTAAACGATCTCTCGCAATCGGCGCTCATTGCTCTGAAGAGTCTGAATCTTTCGCCGTTGTATATTGAAGATGGATTTAAGCGTTATTATCCCTACGGCAAAACGTTCGCTTCGGTTATCGGATATACCGCCGCGGTAAGCGGAAAAGATTTGGAAAAAGACCCTACGCTCGGTGATCAAGCCCAAATTGGCCGTACCGGCATTGAGGCATTTTATGACAAGGTCTTGCGGGGCACGACCGGCGTCATACGGCAGTTCAGAAATGCCCATGGCGAGGCCGTGGGCGATGCGGAAGTAAAAGAACCGGAGATCGGGGCGCCTCTTCGTCTTACGCTTGACGCGGAGTTTCAAGAGTATTTCTCTAAGCGTTTTACGGAAGGATTGCGGGTGCTCGGGCGTACAACAGGAGTCGGCATTGCCATAAATCCGCAAACGGGAGAAATTTTAGCGCTTCTGAACTTTCCTGGTTTTGACCATAATATTTTTTCCGGTTCGGGACATAACGACGAGAAAAAGGAACTTCTCAATTCCCCGTTGCGTCCGCTTTTTAACAGGGCAATTTCCGGTTTTTATAACCCCGGTTCCACAATAAAACCGTTGGTTGGCGTTGCGGCTCTTAAAGAAGGAGTTATTCGCCCCGATCGAACGATTTTTTCTCCCGGTTATCTCGACGTTCCGAACCCGTATGATCCGGAGAAACCGACGCGCTTTCTCGATTGGCGCTATCAGGGCGATGTGAACATCACCTCCGCAATCGCTCAATCAAGCAACGTTTATTTTTATACAGTAGGGGGAGGTTTTGGAGACATAAAGGGCTTAGGCATTAGTCGTTTGGTGGAATGGTGGAAAAAGTTCGGATTGGGAAGTTCAACCGGGGTTGATTTGCCCGGCGAAGCGGATGGATTTTTGCCGAACCCCCAAGAAAAAGAAAAAAAGACCGGTCGGCCGTGGCTTTTGGGGGACACATTTAACGTCTCGATAGGCCAAGGTGATCTTCTTCTCACGCCGCTTCAGATTATAAACTACATAAGCGGGATAAGTACTGGCGGGATTATACGCCGTCCATTTTTGAATGCCAATGAGAGAATACCTGAAGTGCTTGCAGACCTTACATTGCTCGCACCGGAAATTAAAGAGGTTCAAAAGGGAATGCGCTCTGCGGTAGAGGCTCCCTTGGGCACTGCGTATCTTTTAAAGAATCTTCCCTTTCGTGTCGCCGCAAAGACCGGTAGCGCGCAGATCCAGAATAATACGCAGGAAAATGCGTTTTTTGTCGGATATGCTCCGGCGGGCGCGGATGAAAAACCACAAATAGCAATTTTGGTGCTTATCGAACGATCTCGTGAGGGAAGTTTAAACACCTTGCCGATCGCCAAAGACACGCTCAATTGGTATTATGAACATAGGGTAAAAAATGAAAAATAGAAAAAATAGCGACATGAGCGATTTACGTCAAGATCCGGTATCAAAAGATTGGATTATTATAGCTCCCGGCCGAGCGCAACGTCCGCATGTATTGGTTGCCGAGAAGAAAAAAAAGAGGTACTCCTCGCCGCAAGCTGCGTGTCCCTTTGAGGATCTCGAAAAAAGCGGAAATTGGCCGCCGATTTTAAGTTATCCAAACGAAAAAAAATGGGAAGCGGTGGTAATCCCGAATAAATATCCGGCGCTCGTGCACCGCGAGGCATGTCCCGTGTTTTACAAGCGTGGCCCTTATGAGCTTACTTCAGGAATCGGACACCATGATTTACTTGTAACCCGTAACCATACCAAAAATATCGCCGATCTTCCGATTAAAAAAGCAGTCGAAACATTCCAATTGCTTCAAAAAAGATATCGGATTTTATCCGAAGATAAGTGTTTGGTGTATGCCTCATCATTTTTTAACTGGGGTCCTTCGGCAGGGGCTTCAGTAACCCACCCTCACTATCAAGTGCTTACGTTGCCCATTATCCCTCCCCATATTCAACATTCGCTCGACGGTTCGCGCGATTATTTTAGGAAGCATCATAAGTGTGTTCATTGCGCGGTGATTCGTTACGAGATTAAAGAAAAAAGCCGCGTAATCGGGGAGAATCGCCACGCGGTTGCCGTGAATCCTTTTGTCTCACAAAATCCTTTTGAAATTCGAATTTTCCCCAAACGACACCTTCCTTTTTTCGAGAAAACCTCGACGGCCGATATCCAAGGTATTGTGGCATTGTTGCAACAGTCGATACGTCAGATCCGAAAGCACTTAAAAGATCCCGATTTCAACTTTTTCATCCATACCGCTCCGATAAAAAAACAAAATCTTTACCGCTACTATCATTGGCATATCGAATTGGTTCCCAAAGTTTCGATTCCTGCAGGATTTGAACTTTCGACCGGAGTCGAAATCAATGCTGTTGATCCCAATGACGCGGCCGCCCTGTTCCGAAAGAAATGAAATTTGAAAAATTCGCCGCATATCGGTTTGTCGGGTCAATATTCGGAGTAAGCGCCGGATTTGTTATAAGCGGTTTTTTGTGGGCTTTTTTCGCGCTGAGGGGTGTCTCGCAACCTCTGGTGATCCACTTTACCCATGTCTATGATTATCCCGAAATTAACCAGATCGGTACCGTATGGGATTTGGGGGTTATTGCCGCAGTAGGGATGCTTATCGTGCTTGTAAACGGCGTTATTACCCTGGAACTCGAAAAAAAAGATTGGTTTTTGGGGAAACTTTTGGCGATCGGCACCCTCTGCATGAGCATCTTGATTTTTGCCGCCTTTAAGGTTATTATAGACGTCAATTAGTCGGACAAGCCAAAGCCATAAAGAAATGGAAAAATTTGCCGTTATAGAATCGGGAGGAAAGCAATATATAGTGACCGACGGAGAAAATATACGAATCGAAAAAATAACCCCGGAAGCAGGGGAAGATTTTTCTTTCGATAAAGTATTACTTCGGGTAAACGGAGAAAAGATCGAACTGGGAACACCCTATGTTGAAGGAGCAAAGGTAAAAAGTAAGATCGTGCGACAGGGACGCGACGAAAAAAAGATCATTTTTCGCTATCATTCCAAAACCCGCTATCGAAAAAAGAAGGGTCACCGCCAGCCTTTTACCGAGGTTCAGATTGTAAGCGTTTAAGGTTATCCCCACCGGACTGATGTCCAAGGAGAACTATCTGCTCTATACTTTTATAAAGGAAGAGCAGATTTTTTTTCTCGCATTATTGCTGCGAAAAGCAAGGAATCGCGAATTGGTATACTAAAAGCATGCCCGATCAATTTTCTCCCGAATTTAAACATGAGACGCTTGAAGCTGATTTACATCGGCTTGCAAATGAGGTAAAGGAGTACCGCAAGGAGTCGGGTAACGAGAACGTTACCGACCGGGAGCTTTTGAAGCAATCGATCCAAAGGCTTTATCCCACGCTCCCTCAAAAACAAAATTCGCCGCCTGACGATGCACAAAGTCCCTTGCCGGAATATGCCGCGAACGCATCTTCGGAAACAAAGCTTGAGATTGAATACCTTTTGGACATGGCGTTCCATCAGGGCATAGAAAAAGCGAATGCGTCGGCAAAAGGATCCAATCCGTTTGTTCTTGACGCGTTCCATGACGCCTTGGCGGGGAAACTGTATCCGGAACTTGAACGAAGAGGGCTTCTTAAATGATTTTTAATTTTATCTTTGGAGCGGTGATCGGCGGTGGGCTTGTCGCGGGTATTTATTTTTTGTTCCGCCGCGCGATCCGCAAGGCGCTTTTTTCGTCTCTGGAGATGCGGCTTTTTTTGATAAAAATTCCGAAAGAAATTACGCAAAACACGAATGCGAAAGAAGATTTTAAATCGGAGATCGGACGGTTTGAACAGCTTTTGAGCAATCTTTCGTCATTAAAGCACACTTTTGTATTCGAGGCGGCGGTGCCCCATATCGGAGAGGAGATTCATTTTTATCTCGCGGTTCCCGCGCGATACGGAGAGACGGCGGCAAAACAGGTGCAGGGATTGTGGAATGGAGCGAGTGTTGAACCAGCTCCACAAGATTACAATATTTTTAACGCCCAAGGCACGACCGTGGCGGCCTACCTTACGGAAAAAGAAAGTTATGCTTTGCCGGTGCGGACGTACGCTGAATTGGGAGCGGATTCGTTTAATTCTATCGTTTCGGGTCTCACGAAGGTGAATGAGGTTGGCGAAGGAGCGGCGATACAGATCGTTGTGCGCCCCGCTCGAAGAGACGTGAAGAAAAAGATCATAGGGCACCTTAGAGCATTGAAGAAAGGCGAGGCGCTCAGCAAAGTTTTGGGCCATGAATTTCCGCTTAAATTTTCCGAAATTCACGAAGCGTTGAATCCCCAAAAAGAAGTTGATGAAAAGAAAGAACGGGTCGTTGAAGAAGAAGCCGTAAAGGCACTTGAGGCGAAGATCGCGAAGCCGCTTTTTGAGGTGAATATTCGCCTTCTTACGTCTGCCGGATCTCCTTTCCAAGCGAATGATCTGCTCGAAGGGCTTGCGGCGGGATTCACCCAGCTTTCGGCTCCCGTGCGAAATGAATTTAGGATAGTAAAACCCCGAAATCCGCAGAAACTTATTTATCAGTTTGCGTTTCGAAACTTTGATCCGAAGCAGTCGATGATTCTTTCGAGTGAGGAGATTGCGAGTTGCTACCATTTGCCGACATCGCTGACCGAAACACCGAAAATAAAGTGGTTAAAATCGAAGGAAGCGCCACCGCCCGTTAACTTGCCTTCGGCGGGGGTTTTGATCGGAGAGAGTTCTTTTCGCGGACAGACCAAACCGATCTACATTACCGACGAGGATCGACGGAGGCATATTTATGTTGTCGGCCAAACCGGAACGGGTAAGTCGACGCTTTTGGGAAATATGATCATTGACGACATCAAAAAAGGGAAGGGGGTCGCGATCATCGATCCGCACGGTGATTTGGCCGAGAGCGCGCTGGGTCTTGTGCCGCAGAATCGCTTGGAAGATGTTATTTATTTTGATCCTTCGGATCTGTGGAAACCGCTGGGACTCAATATGCTTGACTATAATTTCGAACGGCCCGAAGAAAAGACGTTTATCGTAAATGAGATGCAGGGGATTTTTAACAAGCTTTTTCCGCCGGAGACAATGGGCCCCATGTTCGAACAGTATATGCGAAACGCGCTGTTGCTTCTTATGGAAGACATGCCAAACGAACCGGCGACCTTGATCGAGGTCCCGCGCGTTTTTACCGATCCCGAATATCGAAAGAGAAAACTGGCGAGGATTCACAATCCCACGCTCATTGATTTTTGGGAGAAGGAAGCGGTAAAGGCGGGCGGTGACGCGTCGCTCGCGAATATGACGCCGTACATTACCTCAAAATTCAATAACTTCATCTCGAACGATTATATGCGGCCGATCATTGGCCAGCCGAAGTCCGCGTTTAACTTTCGCGCGGTGATGGACGAGGGTAAAATTCTTCTCGTTAATTTATCAAAAGGAAGGATCGGCGACATTAACGCGGGGCTTTTGGGGATGGTTATTGCCGGGAAGTTACTTATGTCCGCCCTCTCGCGCGTTGATATCGCGGACGCGAATAAACGGCGTGACTTTAATCTTTACATCGACGAGTTCCAGAATTTCACCACCGATTCCATTGCAACGATTCTCTCGGAGGCGAGAAAGTATCGGTTGAACCTTACGATGGCGCATCAGTTTATTGCTCAGCTTACCGAAAAGATTCGGGACGCGGTATTCGGCAATGTCGGTTCGCAGATTGTTTTTCGCGTGGGAGTGCAGGACGCGGAATTTTTGGTAAAACAATTCGAACCGGTGTTCAGCCAGAATGATTTGATAAGCATTGATAATTTCAACGCCTACGCGAAAATTTTGGTTAACGGAGAGACGACAAAGCCATTCAATATAAAGACGGTAATGTCCAAGCCGGGTAGTGGAGAGTTGAGAAACATGCTCAAGGAATACTCGAGGATGAAATATGGCGCCGACCGGCAGGAAGTTGAGGATCAAATTTATAAGAGACTTCGGGAATAAGGAGCACTCGCCTTTTGCTTTTCAGAATCACGGTTCTATTAAAAAACAGATAACAATTTTGTGAGTTTTTGATTTTTGAGAAGCTTTCGGAGCTCTGACGGGCTTGGTCTCTGATCTTCGATCGGAGCCGTCGGAGCGAGAAGCAGGCGCGCGGTCCTCGCTGGAAGGAACGCGACGCCGGTTCTCAAAAATTAAAAGCGAACATATCCCTACCCCAATCGGTCGTTCTTGATAAATATTTTGAGTCCCTTGAGCCAAGTTTTTATTGCTTGGGAAAATGGCATGATTGAAACGAGATAGTTTAATTCAACTATCCCCTTGAGGATCCATCCCAAGAATCCGCTTACGACGAAAGGCCCGATTTTCGCGATGGCGTATTTGCCGCCCACGGGAATGATATAAGGATAGTCCATGGGGTTATAGGTAGTATGGCGGACGCGAGGTACCTTTTTTTCTTCAAAGAGAATATCTTCGAGAATATTATGCGCCGCGATCGTGGCCTGGGAGAGCGCGGCGCGCGCGACTCCGGGAATAGCTTTTTTGGTTATGGGATCGTAGAAACAAACATTATCGCCGATCGCGTAGATTCGGGCGTGGAGTTTGAGGTTTGATGTCTGGGGGAGACACTCCATACCGCCGATAACTTTTACGTGATTGCGAAGTTCTTCTTGTATCGGCAGGCGCGAAAGGATATCGGGAGCTTTGACGCCGCCCGTCCAGACAAGAACGTCATAGGGGACTTCTCTTCCCGATTGAAGAACAACGCTACCTTTTTTTGCGGTTGCGATTCTCTCCGGGGCTATGATTTTGACCGCGAGTTTTTGAAGCCGTTTTTCGGCAACTGAGATGATTTTCGGTCCAAAACTTGAGAGGATCGTTGGTTGCGCCTCAATAATGGTTACATTGAGCCTGCATTTTTTGAATGTTTCTTCGAGTTCTCCGCACCACATTTTTAATTCTCCCGCGAGTTCCACGCCGGTTGGCCCTCCTCCGCCGATAAGGATCTTAATGACATTCTTTCCTTCAAGAGCGAGATTCCACACAGCATTGCGTATGCGGATGGCATCGGAGAATGTTTTGAAAGAAAGCGCGTTTCCTCGCACTCCCGGAATATCAAAAAAATTGGCTTCGGAGCCAAGAGCCAGTACCACATAATCACAGGTAATTTTATGTTTTTTATTAAGGAATAAGTCTCCCTCAATAAGATCGATCGCGGTAATTTCTCCTTGGGTAAAGCGGATAGGGTAATGCTTGAGAATGGTGTCGATCTTATACGCCGCGACTTCGTGGAGTGTTGGGAGATCCGCCGTTTCTTTTGAAGTTGTCGCGACTTCATAGAGGAGGGGCGTGTACGTGTGGTGATCGTTCCGGTCAACGAGCACGATCTCGTATTTTTCTCGGATGTCGAGCCGCCGAAGTTTTTTCGAGAGTATGATCGCCGTTCGCAGGCCGCCGAATCCGGCGCCTAAAATTACTATCTTTTTCATGGTATGATTATACCAGTCGTGAGCGATTATCGGTAATAATGAAGTTTTTTTGATTTTTGTGATCAATTTTTTAAGCAAGACAAAAAATAATAAACTCCGAGGAACCGCGATCGTGCGGCTCGATTTTAATACGGAAGACGAATGGCGAATGCGCGCCACGATTCCCACGATTCAATTCCTAAGGGAGACCGGAGTAAAGGTTGTGATCTTGAGCCACCGAGGACGGCCCAAGGGGGTCGATCACGCGTTAAGTTTGAAACAGAACGCTAATGACCTTGAGTGTTTTCTTCGGCATAGGGTTGTCTTTGTGCCGCACTTTCGATTTCCCGAGATCAGAGAAATGATTCGCAGATCGGCCTCGGGTTCGGTGTTTCTTTTGGAAAATTTGAGGTTTTTACCCGGAGAGGAAAAAAATGATCCACGCCTCGCGAAACAACTTGCTTCGCTCGGCAATTTCTACGTCAATGATGCGTTTCCCGTTTCGCATCGTGCGGCGGCTTCCGTTTCGGCGATAACGAATTTTTTACCGAGTTATGGGGGATTGATTTTAGAGACAGAAATTTTGCATCTCTCGCGCGTTATGTATCGCCCCAAACGCCCGTTGCTTGTTATTTTGGGAGGGGCGAAGGCAAAGGATAAGCTACCCATGCTCCAGCATTTTAAAAACACCGCGGACCAGCTTATTGTCGGAGGAGCAACAAGTAATACGATCTTGAAGGCGCGTGGGATAAACATCGGCAACTCGATTCATGATGTTATTCCTCGGGAAATGATTAAGGAGATCATTCGTTATAAACATCTCATGTTGCCGATAGATTACGTGATCCATAAAAAAACTCTTCTTGATATCGGGAAGAAGACCCGTGCCGTAATTGCGAGTGAAATAAAAAAAGCGCGGACGATTATTTGGAATGGCCCCTTTGGACTTATCGAAAAAAAGGCTTTTTGCGGCGGTACGCTCGCCATTGCGAAGGCAATCGCCGCGAATCGGAATGCCTACTCAGTCGCGGGTGGGGGAGAAACAGTGATGTTTCTTAAGAAGTATCGCCTCGATAAAAAATTCAGTTTTATCTCAACCGGCGGCGGGGCGATGTTTTCGTTTTTAGCGGGTCAGAAATTGCCGGGAATTGAAGCGTTAAAAAATTCAAAAAAATGACCCAAGAAATCAAGACGTGCCAAAACTGCAAAAATCAGTTTACGACTCCGACGTTCCAGTCGGAGCCCCGACCCCCCTTGGGCGTCGGGGTCGAACCGGATCCACAGCCCCAGTTTCGACAAACTGGAGCTGGGCTCCGCTTTGTTTTAAACTAATTCTATGTTTTCTACCGAAACTAAAATTTGCCAAAATTGTAAAGTCTCCTTTGTAATAGACGCTTCGGATTTTGCGTTTTATGAGCGCATACAAGTCCCGCCGCCCACGTTTTGCTGGCTTTGTCGTGCTCAACGACGAATGGCGTTTCGCAATGAACGTATTCTCTACAAGAGGAAAAGTGATTTTAGCGACAAGGATATTTTTAGCATGTATTCACTCGAATCAGGCTATAAGGTTTACGAGAAAGAAATTTGGCTTACCGACCAATGGAATCCACTAGAATATGGGCAAGAATATGATTTTAGCCGACCGTTTTTTGAGCAGTTTGACGAATTGCTCCATAAAGTCCCGTTGAAAAATCTGAATGTCGTGAATGGAGTGAACAGCGACTATAGCAACAACTTTACCGAACCCAAAAATTGCTACCTATGCTTCAATGGCAATCAGTCCGAGGACTGCATGTACAGCCACGGAATTACTTTCTGTCGTGATTGTGTAGACGTTTCCCATCTTTCAAAATGTGAGAGTTGCTATGACAGTTTTTGGCTGACTTCCTGTACGACGAACGTCGGTTGCAACAATTGTGAAAGTTCTTTTAATCTATGGTTTTCAAAAAACTGCGCTGGTTGTTCGGATTGCGTAGGATGTGTTGGTCTGCGAAAAAAGCAATACCACATTTTCAATCAGCCTTATTCCAAGGAAGATTATCAGGCAAAACTTAAAGAATTAAATCTTGGCTCATATGGTGAGTATCAAAAGGTTAGAGCACAAGCTCATGATTTTTGGTCGAAGTTCCCAAACAAGTTCATCGAGGGTCTTCACAACACGCGGGTAAGCGGAAACTATATTGATCATTCCAAAGATGTTAAAAATTCTTTTTTGGTGCGCGAAGGAGAGCATCTCAAGTTTTGTCAGTACATTCAGGAACTGCCAGGTTGTAAGGACTGTTATGATTGGTCAATTTGGGGCGATAATGGGCAGTTGATGTACGAGTGTCACGCCTGCGGCATCGGAACTCAAAACGTCCGATTTTGCCTCTTTACCCAGGAGGATTCCCACGATATTGAATACTCTATGGTTTGCAGCGGCTCAAGTTATCTATTCGGCTGCGTGGGTTTGCGCAAGAAGCAGTATTGCATTTTGAACAAGCAATACAGCAAAGAAGAATACGAAAAATTACTGCCGAAAATTCGAGAGCATATGAGCTCCATGCCGTATAAAGATCAACAGGGGCGATTGTATCAATATGGCGAATTTTTCCCGATAGAGTTGAGTCCAGTGGGGTATAACGAATCTATGGCTCAAGAATACTTTCCGTTGGATAAGCAAACGGCTACGGCTCAAGGTTATAAATGGCGTGAGCCCGCCGATCGTAAGTACGCTCCAACGATCAACGCAGCCGATTTACCAGACCATATAAAAGATGTTTCCGATTCGATTACGAAAGACGTGATTGCGTGTGCGCATGCGGGCGTGGAGTGTAACCAACTGTGTGTAGATGCTTTCCGAATTACCCAAGATGAGCTTAATTTTTATCGTAAATTAGGTTTGCCACTGCCGCGACTTTGCCACAACTGCCGCACGTTCGAACGGCTTAAGCAACGCACTGGCTTAAAATTGTATCCGAGAAAATGCCAATGCGAAGGAGTGCAATCTCAAAACAGCACTTACAAAAATACTGTTGCTCATTTTCACGGCGAAGCTCATTGTCCCAACGAATTCGAAACCTCCTACGCTCCCGACCGCCCCGAGATCGTCTACTGTGAACAGTGTTATCAAGCTGAAGTAGTATAAGAGCACGATTCATCCTGCCTGCTCTGAGTTTATCGAAGGGAGTGAGCGAAGCGAGTCGAAGGGTGAGCAGTGTTATCAAGCGGAAGTTGTATAAATATCGAGTAGAAGGTTCCGACGTTTCAGTCGGAGTCCTGACCTTGCGGCGTCGGGGTAGAAATCAGGCAGTAGATAGTAGAAAAACAGGAATTTGTCTAATTTATTGCGGTATGCTATTCTCAATACATGGCAAGCAACATTGCAACCATTTCTAAAAAAGTAAGCAACGGCGAAGAACTTGTGGTAATCCGCCGGAAAGATTTTGACGCTTTTAAGAGGTGGCAGGATGAAGTGCAGGACGCACTCCACAAAGTCAAGCGGGGGCGGATGGAGTACCGGCGTGGCAGAACTGCCATAGCTTCCTCGCCGCGCGAATTTCGGAAATAACCGTGAACCGCGCGTCGAAGTTCGTCGTTCATTACACCTCGGATTTCCAAAAGGCATATAAGCGGTTGCCCCGCCGTATTCAAAATGCCGTAGATCGCAAAGATAAGATCTTCCGGCGCGATCCATTTCATCCGAGCTTGCAAACGCATAAACTTCACGGCAACCTCAAAGAGTTGTGGTCATTTTGGATAACGCGGGATTACCGCGTCCTTTTTGAATTTATGGAAGATGGCGCAATTTTATACGATGTCGGAACTCACGAGATTTATCGATAGAAATGGATAAAAAATTAATTTCCAAACTTTTAACTGTCATTTTGATTTTTGCCTGCCCGCCAAAATCCGCCAGCTGGCGGAGAAGGCGGGATTTTTAATTTATGTTGTACGACATCTATTTCCACAACGATTTTGATGGCCGCGCGTCGGCGGCGGTGATGCGCTATTTTTTGGTGCGACAAGGGGATACGATAGGGAACTATATTCCGGTAAATTTTGACATCGGACCGCGATGGGCAGGCCTCAAATTTCCCAACCCCGCGATTATCGTTGATTTTATCTATCACCCGAAAGCAACGTGGTGGTTCGATCATCATCGCACCTCTTTCACGCGCGCCGATTGGCAAAAAGCGTTCCGCAAGAGTCGTTTTCTGGTATGGGACAAGGACTATCCTTCGTGCTGCCATCTTGTCATTGATTATTTGAAAAAGAATTTTGGCTTTACAATACCAAAGCACCTTAAAGAATTGGCTCGGTGGCTTGACGTCGTTGATGCCGCGCAATTTAAGTCGGCTCGCCAGACCATCGAGATAAAAGAACCGGCGCTTCAGCTTGCCGCTTTTATCGACCGATTCGGCAAGGGGAAAGAATCGCTCGCGTGGCTTATCGAACTTTTGAGTGAACAATCAATTGAGGACGTCATGAAAGACGCTCGGATAAAAAAAATGATCGGTACGATAAAAGCCGATCAAAAAAAATCTTTGGCGTTTTATCGTAAAGAGCTTGCGATCTCCGGAAAGGTTGCCTTTATGGATTTTACCGCCGCTCGGGTTCCCGAGCTTCGGTTCGCGCCCTTCTTTCTTTATCCAAAGCTCACCTACGGCATGGTGCTTAAAAAAAGCGTGAAGAGTTATCATTTGACGCTCGGCATCAATCCGTGGCGGCGCTTCGCGTCTCGTCTCGACATCAGCGCGCTCCTTAAGAAATACGGCGGGGGAGGGCATCGTTATGTGGGCGGAGTTCAAATCGAAACACGGGCGAAGGCGGAAAAAATAATCAACGAATTGCTGGTATTTCTAAATACATGAAAGAGAAATCATTATTCGGAAGCGGAAAGCTTATTATTTATACCGATGGCGGTTCAAGAGGAAATCCTGGTTCTTCCGCCGCAGGTTTTGTAGTGGGGGACAAAGAATACGGCGAATATTTAGGAATTCAAACGAATAACTACGCGGAATATATGGCGCTTATTCTTGCTCTAAAAAAAGCAAAAGCGCTCTTGGGAAAAACGAAAGCAAAACAAATGGAAGTCGAAGTCCGAATGGATTCCGAACTTATCGTGCGACATATGAACGGAATATATAGAATTATGGAGCCGGATCTAAAACCGCTTTTCGTGGATGTGTGGAATTTGCGGATGGATTTTAAAAAAATAGAATTTAAGCACATTCCCCGCGAGCAGAATAAACGCGCGGATAGGATGGTGAATGAGGCGCTTGACGCGAAACAGTAAATAAAAACTATATGCCAATTTTTCCTAAAAAACTTGAGACAGGTGATCTAATACGTGTTATAGCTCCATCTCAGTCTCTTTCGATTATTGCTTCGGGATCGCGCTCTGTCGCGGATCGTCGTTTTGGAGAAATGGGGCTTAATCTCACGTTCGGAAAACATGTGGATGAAAGCGATCTTTTTTATTCATCGAGTATTGAAGCCCGTATAAAAGATTTTCACGAAGCTTTCAATGATGAAACAGTAAAAGCCATTTTTGCGGTTATCGGCGGTTTTAATGCGAACCAATTGCTAAGATATATCGATTGGGAGCTTCTAAAACAAAACCCAAAAATATTTTGTGGGTATTCGGATACTACGGCGCTACAAAACGCTCTATTCGCAAAAACCGGCCTGGTCACGTATTCGGGACCTGCGTATTCGACTTTTGGACAAGAGCTTTATTTTGATTATACTTCCGAGTATTTTAAGAAGTGTATTTTTTCTAACGATTCGTTTGAAATAAATCCTTCCGAAAAATGGACTGATGACCGATGGTGGGAAAATCAGCTTGATAGAAATCCTATTACCAACTCTGGTTGGTTGGTCGCACACGAAGGTGAAGCCGAGGGGACGATTTTAGGAGGTAATCTCTGTACCTTAAACTTGCTTCAAGGAACAGAATACTTTCCCGATCTTAATGATTCGATTCTTTTTCTCGAGGATGATGAGGTTTCAAAATCCGTTGATTTTGATCGAGATCTACAGTCGCTTATTCATCAGCCAAGTTTTACGGGCGTGAGGGGATTTGTAATCGGAAGGTTTCAAAAAACAAGCAATATGACAGATGAAATGCTCGCTAATATCATAGCGAGTAAAAAAGAATTATCGAATCTTCCGATTATTGCAAATGTTGATTTTGGACACACCAGTCCGATGATTACATTTCCTATCGGTGGTACCGCGCACCTGCGCGCAAAGAAAGACAATTCATTGCTTAAGATTTTGAAGCATTAAAAAACCGGCAGCGCGTAAGCCGGATTCTGTTCCGCCAGTTGGCGGAGGGTAATAATTTATCTGGGTCCCAGAGCACATAGGAATTATGTGCTCGGCCGCGCTCATAAGTTTTATGAGCGCTGGCTTGATTACTCGCGGACTCAAGCGGCACTCCCGATCGCTTTCGCGATTTAAGGCACGACCTTGCACCCAGTAAGGATTTAGCCGTTTCACTTCCGCTTTGTATCCCTATAGCGGAATTGGACCTTCTACGTTGGGATGGGGTCCCTCCGACCCTTTCGCGTCGGAGCGTCACTGCTCGCACCTCTATCCTTGCGGACGACGGCTGTTAGCCGCTACCTTTTTACCAAGCACATAAATCATGTGCTATGGTGGTGTCCGGACTTTCCTCCGAGCACATAAATTCTTTATGTGCTCGGCTATTACCTGCGCTACCGATTTTTCAAAATAAGTATAACTAATTTTTGCGAATTGTCAAATTTTAGAATCCCGCTTACGAATTGCCCCAAACCCCGCCCACAAGGCGGGGTTTATGGTATGATAAAGATAGAGTGTCTTTATAGAAAATCCCTCTAAGGAATTTTCTAAAGGTCGAAAATAATAATAAAAATATTATTTTTATGAAAAATCTTCACAAACTTACCTTCATACTTCTTATTATCGGAGGTTTGAATTGGCTCTTGATAGGTCTCGGCGGATCGGATTGGAATCTTATAGAGAAGTTAGCCGGACAAGGAACCCCTATCTCGATGATTATATATATTTTAGTTGGCCTGTCGGCAGTTGTCGAAATTGTAAAGCACAAGAGCAACTGTAAGTGGTGCGGAACGTCCGCGATGTAGGTTATATATTTTTATAGTGAAAAAACCGCCGAATCCATTATGGACCGGCGGTTTTCTGTTTTTGCAGGAGGAGTATCTGCGATGGATTTAGGCTATCGTTCCCTCGAGGATTTCGTACTGCCACCCATGGACGAGTTTACAGTGATATGATTTCGGCAACACGGTTCCCCAAAGAGCTACTTCGAATTCTCCGCGATACCACTCGCCCTCGCTGTTGCGGTAAACCATTCCGCTCGCGCAGACGGCATGGCGCGTGCGAAGGCTGTCTCGGAAGACGAACGCGAACTTTACGTAGCGCTGAGAGATGCCGTTGTCCGAGGGATTCCCATAGTATTCACAGGACATGTTAATCCACGGCCTTATGAGGATATCGCGTTCCTCCTGCATGCTCTCGAAAATCGATCGGAGCATCCACGCCGCCGCGGTTACGGACTCGAGAATTTTTACTTTATACGACTGACTCATTGCTTCCTCCTTGAGATGCGGGACACGAAGAAGATCAAATTAGGTTGAGATGTTCTATGTAACATTATAGCATAAATATACTCTCTGTCAATATTTGTTATACTGAAGTCCATGCGCAAGGCATTATCTGCTGGATTTTTCGATAAACCAACGGTTTCTGTGGCAAGGAGCCTTCTTGGTAAGTTCTTGGTTTGTAAAGTTCCCCCGACGCGTGGACGGTCGGGGCGTCGCTCACACGTTATCGCGGCGATGATTACCGAGGTTGAGGCATACGACGGATTTCGCGATAAGGCCTCGCATGCCGCGCGCGGAAAAACAAAAAGAAACACTCCTATGTTTGGTCAGCCCGGATATTGGTATGTGTATTTTACCTATGGAATCCACTGGATGTTGAATGTTGTAACCGGGAAAGTTGGATACCCCGCGGCGGTTTTGATTCGCGGTCTTCACGGCATAAACGGTCCGGCGCGCCTTACGAAGAAGCTGAACGTTGATGGCAGATTTAATAATTTGCCCGCGAATCGCAAGACCGGACTTTGGATTGAAGATAGGGGATATAAGTTAAGGAACGGCAAAATTTACCCTCCTTCGCCAAGGCTTCGGAAGGGTGATTCTCCAGGACGGAGAATCAAAAAATCCCCGCGAGTCGGAGTTTCGTATGCCGGAAAATATTGGGCCGGACGGCACTATCGGTTTTCTATCAAGGAGTCGAGTTCGGCTTAGTCTATTTTTTTAATCTTCACGTCCCGCAAAAGATAGAGAAGTCCCGCGAGGATGATAGTTGCGGTAACGGCGAATTGCGCGAGTCCGATGCCGCAGAGAATCCCGATCGCCGCGGCGACCCAAATCAATGCCGCGGTGGTTACTCCGTGCGCGTGTTCTTGATTTTTAATGATAATTCCTCCGCCCAAGAAACCGATGCCGACAACGATATTCGCGATGACACCCAGGAAGCCGCTGTTTCGCGCAATGATTTCCGGGATTTGTTCCGGCGAGGTGCTTATGATGTAGGGGAGAAGAATTGCGATCATCGAAAATATCGCCGCTCCGGCCGAGACGAGCATCGTCGTTCGGATTCCAGCTTCTTTTTTCCCCACTGCTTCCCGCTCAATACCGATCAAAGCCCCCAAGAGAAGGGCCAAAGCAAGCCGCAAAACCATTTGTGAAAAGTCGAGCATGTACGTTATACTCATTGTACCATATCAAAATTATGAGCGAGCGAAATGTAACCGGTAATATTTCACGACTTGAAGGAGATGAGGTGACATTGTGCGGATGGGTGCATGCCCGCCGCGATCACGGCAAAATTATTTTTATAGACCTACGCGACCGCGAGGGATTGGTGCAGGTTGTTCTTACTTCCGCGATCGAAGGAGCGGCGGATTTGCGTTTGGAATTCGTCGTCAAAATCAAAGGTTTGGTCAAAAAACGCCCCGCGTCAATGGTGAACGAGAAGTTGCCGAACGGGCATGTTGAGGTGGAGGCGAAGACGCTCGAGATTCTTAACGTGTCCCGCGAGTTGCCGATTCCGGTTGATACGGACGGTACGGAAATCAGCGAAGAGGTGCGTATGAAGTATCGTTACCTTGACTTGCGGCGCGAGCGTCTCAAAAAAAATCTTATCGTTCGCCACAATGTAATCTGGTATATGCGGGATTTTTTGAGCAACAAAGGATTCATTGAAATTGAAACTCCGATACTGACAAAATCGACTCCCGAGGGGGCCCGGGATTATCTTGTTCCCTCGCGCATCCAAAAAGGAGATTTTTACGCGCTCCCGCAGTCGCCCCAACAGTACAAACAGCTCCTGATGGTCGCGGGTATGGAGAAGTATTTCCAGGTTGCGCGTTGTTTTCGAGACGAAGACACCCGCGGCGACCGCCAACCGGAATTTACCCAGCTCGATATCGAGATGAGTTTTATAACACAGGAAGAGATCTTGAATCTTGTTGAAGAGTTGTTTTTGGGAATGGTCACGAAACTTTTTCCCGAAAAGCACGTGAGCGGTTTAGTGGACGGAAGAATTCCGCGGATGAAGTACAAGGACGCGATGGCAAAATACGGTTCCGACAAGCCGGATCTTCGAGAGGATAAAACCGATCCTCACGAGCTTGCGTTCGTACTGATAACCGATTTCCCGATGTTCGAGAAAAAGGACGACGGAACGCTTGGCGCCGTGCATCATCCGTTTACGCTTCCTACGACCGATACTTCGATTGATCCCTCCCTTTTAAATCGCGAGACCGAAGAGTACAAAAAAGTAATGGAAATGCTCGAATCGGAAGAGAAATCGCTTGAGCTCTTGGCGTATCAGTACGACCTTGTGTTGAATGGATACGAAATCGGCGGCGGCTCGATTAGAACGTACGACTCGGAACTTCTTGCCAAGGTGTTTGAGCGGTTGGGCAATAAACGCAAGGATATCGAAGAAAAATTTGGGCACATATTAAGCGCGTTTCAGTATGGCGTGCCCCCGCACGGAGGCATTGCGCCCGGCATCGATAGATTTATAATGATTCTCCAGAACGAACCGAACATCCGCGAGGTCATCGCGTTTCCGAAGACGGGCGACGGCCGCGATCCGATGATGGGAGCGCCGAGTCCGGTTGACCCGAAACAGCTTGATGAGTTAGGATTGAGTATAAAGAAAAAATAAAATGACCGAAAGAACTTTAATTTTATTGAAACCCGACGCGCTTGAGCGCGGTATTACGGGTGAGATTATGACCAGATTCGAACGAGTCGGGGCAAAGATTATTGGGCTCAAACTTCTTGTTTCTGAAAAAGACACCGCGGGCGAGCATTACACCGACGATCTCGCGAAAAGGCGCGGAGAGAAAGTTCGCGAGCTTATGATCTCAATGCTTACTTCGGGTCCCATTATCGCTCTCGCTCTTCAGGGAGTCGAAATTGTTGATGTTGTTCGAAAAATGGTTGGCGCGACGGAACCGAAGAGTGCTTTGCCGGGAACGATCCGCGGTGATTATGCCCACGTTTCTTTCAAGCACGCTGACGAGCATGGCATTGGAGTTTTTAATTTGATCCATGCCTCCGGCAGCAAAGAAGAAGCAGAAGCTGAGATCAAAATATGGTTCAAGCCCGAGGAGTTGATCTCTCACGCGCCCCTCTATACCAAATTTACGATTAAGGAATAATTACTCCTGCTTACGGAGTTTGTTTCTGAAAAGCTTTTACGATCGGCTCCATTTCGCCGTCCATTATTTTCTCTATATTGCCCCACTTTTTTCCGATGCGGTGATCGGTGATTCTGTCTTGAGGGAAATTATACGTTCTTATTTTTTCCGAACGGTCGTTCGTGCCTATCTGTTCGCGTCGCGTGGCGCCTCGTTCCGCCGCCGCGCCTTTGATGTTCGCCTCGTAAAGTTTCGCGCGCAAGACATCCATCGCTTTTTCGCGGTTCGAATGCTGTGAGCGTTCGGATCGCGATCCAACGACGATGCCCGTCGGCTTGTGGAGAATGCGCACCGCGGTTTCAACTTTGTTCACGTTCTGCCCGCCGGGACCTCCGGCGCGCGAAAAAGTAACCTCAAGATCCCGATCGTTGATTTGCACTTCTTTGGCTTCAATTTCGGGCATGATGGCAACGGAAGCCGTTGACGTATGTACTCTGCCGGCTTTTTCCGTCTTCGGAATGCGCTGTACGCGATGGACTCCCGATTCGTTTTTAAGAGTATCAAACACCCCTTCTCCCGCTATTTCCGCGACGAGCGTTTTGTAGCCGTCGAGCGTTGTTTGGTTAGAGTCGAGGATCGAAAATCCCCAGCCGCGTTTTCCGGCATATCGCTGATACATGCGCGCGAGATCTCCCGCGAAAATCGCGGCTTCGTCGCCACCCGCTCCCGCCCTTATTTCCAAGATGACTTTATTCATATCAGTTCACGCACGCCCGTATCTTAAAAAGAAGCTTTTCGGGCGTATTTTCCTTTTGGGACAAATATTGTATCATAAGAGTGATGAACAAGCCACCGCTTATTTTAATTGTTGACGACGAGCCGGATTTTCGCGAGATTTTTTCGGCAAAACTTTCTTCCGAGGGATTCAATGTGGATACCGCGAACGATGGCGAAGAGGGAATTCAAAAGGCGAAAAAATTACGTCCGGACTTGGTGCTTATGGATGTCCAAATGCCGGGCATAAGCGGTGTTGAGGCTTTGATACGGATTAAAGAAGACCCGAAACTGGAAGATATCCCGATACTTTTTCTGACCGCCTTGGGAGATCCGCGGGCGGAACTTCAGGAGATCAATCGGCGTCTCTCAAGAGAGCTTGGAGCGGTAGGGTATGTAAAAAAGACCGAAGATTTGAATGTGCTCGTCGAGTATATTAGAAATTTTCTGCAATGAGCGAAACGCAGAAACGGGAAAAACAGGTTATCCTCATCGTTGACGATGAAGAGAATTTTCGTGAAATTATGTCCGCGAAACTGAACGCGGTGGGATTTGACGCGGCAACGGCGGCGAATTGGAAAGAAGCCATAAAAAATGCGCGCGAATTGACCCCCGACCTTATTCTTATGGATATCCACATGCCCGACGCGACGGGCACGGATCTCGCGCTCGCCATTAAACAAGACCCCGCGACGAAAGATATCAAGATCGCATTTCTGACGAGCCTTAAGGATCCCTGGCCGGCGATGACAGGGGATCGCGAGCGCGTCGCGAAAGAGCTGGGCATGGAAGATTTTTTGGACAAGACCGAGGATCTCGACGTGACGGTGGAAAAGATAAAAGCTATTCTTGCCCGTCCGCGATAACGCTCCGCGCCAAAAAATAATTTCGATGAATGTTTTAACGAAAAAATTTCAAAAACGCACGGAAGATTTTATCTGCGAACATTGCGGTGAAAAGATTTTTGGCAACGGCTACACGAACCACTGTCCGCAGTGCCTCTGGAGCAAACACGTGGACATATATCCAGGTGATCGCGCGAATGCGTGCGAAGGGCTTATGGAGCCGATTAGTTTTGAGCTCAAAAACGGAAAGACGGTAATCCACTTTGTGTGTAGCCGTTGCGGGATAAAAAAAGTTAATAAGACCGCGAAGAACGATAATCCGTCCCTTGTCGCGGAACTTTCAAGTCGGCCGTTTACTACATCAAAATAAACCATGAAAGGAATAACGGAATTTCGGGAATTTGATGATCATGAACTGCTCACTTGTTTCAGCGACAAGAAGAGCGGTCTACGCGGATTTATCGCCATTCATAATACGAACTTGGGTCCGGCAACGGGAGGAACCCGTTATTGGCACTATCGTTCCGAACGCGATGCCTTGCACGACGTGTTGCGTCTCTCCAAGGCGATGACCTATAAGTGCGCGCTTGCCCGTGTGCCGCACGGCGGCGGGAAGGGGGTGATTATGGCAAATTCGAATCATCATTCAAAAAAAGAATTTCTGGAAGCATACGCGAAGCGAATCAATTTATTGAACGGGAGTTTCTATACGGGAGAAGATGTCGGGCTTACAAAAGAATACGTAGAAACATTGGCGCGGCATTCGCGTTTTATTATTGGCCGAGAGCGCTTTGCCGGAAATCCAAGTCCGTGGGCGGCAAAAGGAGTTTTCTACGCGATGGAAGCCGCGCTTGAGGCGGTGTTCGGATCTCCGGAGATTCAAGGGCATACGTTTGCGATTCGTGGAGTAGGGAAAGTGGGAGAAATGCTATGCAATCTTCTCTATGATCGAGGGGGCGAAATAACCATTGCCGATATTAATAGCGATAGGATAAAATCGGTAAAAAGAAAATTTCCCCGAGTTTCCGTGGTAAGTCCCGCTGAAATTCACAAACAACGGGTCGATGTGTACGCTCCCTGCGCACTAGGAGATGAATTCAACAAAAAAACGATTCCCCAACTCCGTTCGCAGATCATTTGCGGAGGAGCGAATAACCAGCTTAGCTCTTCGGAAGACGGGAATCGCCTGCATAGCTGGGGAATACTCTATATTCCCGACTATTTGGCAAACGCGGGCGGTCTTATTAATGTGGTCGCGGAGATTGATTCGGGGGGTTACAGCCGGCGCAAAGTTGAAAGAAAAGTAAAAGGCATTAAAAATATGGCAAAGAAAATCATTGAACTTTCCGTAAAAAAGAATCAGCCTACGAGCGAAGTTGCGGATCGTTTGGCGGAGGAGATATTTTTAAAAAAGAAGCCGTAAGATTTGATTGTAAATGTACAAGGATCGAAAGAAAATTAAGAAAAAGATTGTTGTTGATAATAAATGGCTGACTGTTTGGAAGGAAGCGGTACAATTGCCAAATGGCAAAGTGATACCGGATTACTATTTTGTTAAGAGATCTGATGTTGTGATAATAGTTCCCGTGTTTAATCAGAAAAAGGTATTGGTTCTTCGACAGTGGAGGCCGGTGCCGAAGAATTATATATATAATTTACCCATGGGGCTTTTGGAAAAAAACGAAAGCTCACCTCGTAAGAGCGCCGAGAGGGAATTATATGAAGAAACAGGATTGCTACCAAAAAAAATGATAGAACTGGGAAAATTTTGGAGAGCTCCGGCGTATTTAACGACAAAAGTCCATATATTTTTAGCTCTCTGTGGCCACAGTGGTGGTCCAAGAAAGAACAACGTCGATAATTCCGAGATTTTTGAGAAAAAAATTTTTAGTTTTGACGAAGCGAGGAAAAAAATAACAGATTTAAGCTCTTTAGCTGCTCTTCTTCTCGCGGAAAGGATAATAAAAAAACTCCCCAGTAGACGTACTACTCGGGAGGGAAAATAGTTTCATACAGCTTGACTGTCCGTGGGCAGTAAGATGGATCGTTTTTATGGAGACACTGCATCCATTGATAAAGGATTCTTAAGTCGTTGGCGGTGTCAATGTCAAATAACATGTTGGCGCACCGCCATCTTATTTTTTGGTTCCGCAGACGGTTGAGGATTTTAGTCAATGCATCTGATTTCTGAGATTCTATGCCTGACCAAATATCCACTGGCTTCTTAGAACCATAGGGGCACATGCCTCCATCCATAGTTGGATGGAAAACAAAGTCTACTCGGCTTAGTAGTTGAAGTAACGAAAGATACTGCGAGGGGGTATAGTAGGGGATATCTGATGCACACTGAACGACACATTGGAAACGAGGCAAAAGAATTTCCCATACATCACGTACGCTTGCCGCGTGACCTTCATGTCTATCGATGTGGAACTCGATACGTGAAGTTTCTACTGTTTCTTTCTCCAAAATCTCGCGATAGTCATCTGCGCTTGCGTCGCGCGAACCAACTACGATCGTCGGTATATCTTTTCTTTTGGAAAACTTATCAACCAGATCTGCAAACATCGCTATAGAAAAGAGTCTGCTGTTTTCCATTCCCATTGCAGAACCGAGGCGAGTTTTCACTTGACCGGTTTGAGGGTACCTTAACCGCACAACGAAACATCCCATTTCTTTTTTCTCTCGAGGCATCTATCATTCCTCCCTTTACTGAAGCCGTGATAGTTGTCTTTCAAATGTTGCTTTTTAGAATTTCTCATTTTTTGAACATAAAATCAAGTATCTTTCTTCTGTATGTAGGAAAGTTAGTAAATTTGCTACAATAAGCATATAAGAGCGCGATTCAGAAGAGAAAGACATGGAACAATTCAAGTATTCAGCGGAACAAATTCTAAACTTCATTCGCACCAAGAAGGATGCGTTTTGGAGTCGCGAACGTGAAGCACGACCGCTTAAATTGTTTCATGAAGCCGCTCGCCGCGTGCCGGCGTATAAGGATTTTTTAAAGAAAAACAAAGTAAATCCGGCAAAGATTAAAACGTTCAAGGATTTCCAATTCGTTCCGCCGATTAGTAAGAAAAATTATCTGCGGCAGTATCCTTTGGAAAAACTGGTATGGGACGGAACGCTCAAAAAGCCCTTGGTTTTTACTTCTACCTCGGGCTCCACGGGTGAGCCCTTCTATTTTCCGAGAAGCGAAAAATTGGACTGGGAGTATTCTATTTTAGCGGAGCTGTTTCTGGGAAATTCTTCTCTTAAAAAAACCGGACCGACACTGGTTATCGTCGGGCTGGGAATGGGTGCGTGGATTGGAGGGCTTATTACATATAAAGCGTTTGAAATCGCAAGCGGGCGTGGAAATTTTCCGATTTCTATTATTACCCCCGGAATTAATAAAGGTGAAATATTTCATGCCTTGAGGCAGTTGTCTCCGCATTACCAGCAGACAATTTTAATCGGGTACCCTCCGTTTATTAAAGACATTATCGATGAAGCTGTTAGCGAGGAAAAAATTAATTTAAAAAAACTGAATTTAAGGATTGTAACCGCCGCTGAAGCATTTACCGAAAAATTCCGGGATTATTTAATCAATAAGACAGGGATTAAAAGTCCGTACTTAGATACATTGAACATTTATGGCACTGCCGATATCGGTGCAATGGCATGGGAAACACCCTCTGCCATCCTTATTCGTCGGCTTGCGCTTAAAGATCAAAAAATATTCCGCGAAATATTTTCACCCATTTCAAAAACTCCAACACTTGCTCAATACAATTCATTTTTTATCACTTTCGAGGCGCCAAATGGGGAGATTCTTCTGAGCGGCAATAACACCATTCCTTTGGTGCGCTATGCGATAGGGGATCATGGTGGAGTTTTTGATTTTGGAGACGTTATCCAGAAATTAAGCAAGCATGGAGTTGATATTAAGCAAGAAATCAAAAAAGCTGGGATTGTGCGGGGCGTATATGAATTGCCCTATGTGTATGTGTATGAGCGCGCCGATTTTTCTACCAAACTATACGGCGCGATAATCTATCCGGAGCATATTCGAGAAGGACTCAGTCATCCATCGATTGAAAACATGATGACTGGGAAGTTTACAATGCTTACGCAGTTCGATAAACATCACAACGAATATTTAGAGATTCACTTTGAGCTAAGGCCGAAAAATAAGCCTTCCCATAAATTGAGCAAAATACTGGAGGACATCGTTGTCGAAAGCTTACTACAGCATAATGCCGAATATAGGAACAACTACAGTTCTATGCCGCATCGAGTCCGCCCACGGATTATTTTGTGGAATTACGAGCATCCGCTTCATTTTAAAAAAGGTATCAAGCAAAAATGGGTTAAAAAATAAACCGATATGAAAAATGCAATTGACAAAGTATTAGAAAGAATAATCGCGCAGAAATCAAAAGTTGTAGCGGAATCGAAGCCACTCATTTTGGACTTAAGTAAAACAAAAGACAAGCATACGATATCGAAGTTATTATCTAGCAGAAAGGTTCAACAAGTTATTGATGATTATAAGGAACAGTTGCATGAGCTTTTTGCCGTTAAAAATCCAACATTGGTTTACGCTCAAAATTTCGCCGATAAGTTTGCCGAATATTTTAGTAATTTAGAGAAGCAAAAGCCGCTGTCGGAATACGGTCGTTGGGTTTATTTCCCGTGGCTTGGCGTAGTAACTCATATTTTAGAAGATAAGGATTTCCAATTAGTGAGAACGGCCCGGAATAAAAATCTTATTACCAAAGAAGAGCAAGAAAGGTTTTACAATGCCGTAATCGGCATAGGCGGATTAAGCGTAGGCAATAGCGTCGCAATGGCGATTGTTTTACAAGGCGGAGGAAGGCATATTCGGCTTGCGGATTTTGATCGTCTTGCGCTTTCGAATACGAATAGAGTTAATGCCGGTATCCAAAATCTGGGACTTTTGAAGGTTGAAATAACGGCACGTCAGATATACACCTTGAATCCTTATGCGAAAGTTGAACTTTTTACGGAAGGATTAACCACAAAAAACATAAGAAAATTTTTTGTCGGTCCGCCCAAGTTGGATATTGTCGTGGATGAATTGGATAATATCGCGATTAAATTTCTTATTCGAGAAGAGGCAAAGCGCCATCGTTTAGCAGTTGTTATGGCTGCTGATAATGGAGATAATGCGGTGGTCGACATTGAGAGATACGATAAAAATCCGAAGCAGAAGTTTTTTCATGGGCGGCTGGGTAATGTAAATTATAAGGGATTAACAGGTTTAGATAAGTTTGGAATCGGAAAAACTATCACAAAACATATTGGTCCGGAGAACGTAACCGAGCGGATGAAAGAGTCGCTTTTGGAAATGGGGAAAACAATTGTTTCATGGCCGCAACTTGGGGGAGCCGCGCTACTTAATGGTTCGGCGGTTGCCTATTGCGTCCGCAAGATTCTCAATGGACAGCAGATTGAAAGCAATCGTGCGATTATCTCTTTGGACGAGCAGTTGCTACCGACGTATCATTCGTCCATCGAAAAAAAGAAACGCCTGAAGGCGGTTAACACATTCAAGAAAGTTTTTGGGTTATAGATGAATCGAAATTATCGGCGCAAGTGGTTCTCAAGAAAGATTGCGTTTTTAAAGTTTGTAAGAAAGATGATGAAACGATAATAGAAGCGTCGTGAGTGCTATTTGACGCTTTTATGACAGTCTAAGCTTTTTCTTCTTGGTTTTTTATTCTTTTTTGTATATAAAAATGCGACCTCGTAGTATAAGTATTACTCAGTCGCATTTTACTTCTTGTTTTCCTTTCGATTGCGCTCCTCGATCCGTTTTCTTGTTTCTTCGAGTGGTCGCACGTGCCATCGTGAACGTTCTTCGTCGGTTATCGAGGGGTCAACTTCATGAAGATGCCACAGTCCATCCAGAGTATCTCGTCTCATCTGCGTTCCATAAAGCTGTGGCTTTCCTTGAGACATAAGTGCTCGATCTTTTGCGGCTGCAGCAAGCCATAGCGGATCAACCTCATCCTTTTCTGGTCGATATCCCATTTCTGCGGCTTTTTTTGCGAGCTCGTGTGATTTTTCATAATGTTCCGTGGTTTTACCGTGGATGAGTATCAATGCAGCACGAAGATGGTCTGCGGGTGTGCGTATTGCCCTGGCATTAAGAAGATCCAGGATGCGCGTGAGGCGTTGTTCATCTCTTTGGGCAAAAAGTTGACTGTTCTTTTCGAAGAGTTTTTCGTGTCTGTCATGCTGGTCTTCGAGGTATAGTCTTTTAAGTTCGTCCATTATGTGCCTCGCTTGTCTTCAAGGGGTAGGTTGATGTTAATGAGCTTTGTTTCTGCTGTTGGTAGTTTGATGATTTTGTTGAAATTGTCAAGCTCTCGTAATGGTTCAATAGCTTCGAATCATTACGGGAGAATATATAGAAAATCAAAGTAATCAAAAGGGGGTTGAGTCTGTATCACGTAACTCAACCCCCTGAGTTTATAGCGGAGGATTGGATAAAAGTTCTGCTATTGCACGGGAAATTGGCATTCCTGTTAGTTCTTCGATCCAGCCCCACTGCCCACTGGGATTTATCTCGAGGAAGACATACTGACCTTCAGGAGTCAGAATCATGTCAATTGCCCCGAAGCTTAAGTCCCATGATTTCATCAGTTTCAAAAGAGCGTCTCGAACTTCATTTGGTAAATCGAATTGCTCGTGCCGGACGTTCCCAAAATCATATCGCCGCCAGTCGTCTTGAGTTCTTGTGCTATCCTGTGAATGTATCGCGCACGTAAAAACATTGTTGCCAACAATCGTAATACGCAGTTCAAGTTTCTTGGGGATGTATTCTTGCGCAAAGACAGGAGCGATTCGAATGCTCTCAAAATGCGTTCGTAGCTCATCCTCGGAGACTCGGTTAGTGTAGAGTGTGTAGATCTCGCCCGAGGCGGAGTCAACGAAAAGATGTCCCTTGAGCATCTTAACCGCAATTGATCCTCCGCATGCGCGGCAAAATTCCAGAAGGTTTTTGGGGTCGTTGGTGATGATAGTTCTGGGAACAAGAAGACCATGGCGTGAGGCGCATTTCAACTGAAAAAACTTGTTATGCTCTAATAGTCGATTTGCGACGACAGGCTTATTCATCCAGAATGTCTCAAGGGTCGTATAGAGTGACCACAATGCAGCTGTGGATTCCTCTTTGACTAACTTGAAGTATCCTTCCGGAAGAACTGATAGGTTTTCGGGAGAGCGGGTTCCCCGATACCAGCAGCTTTTTATCTCCATTAGAGAAATTATGGGGTTATCGGCAATCCTCAGCATGCCATCAAGGTTCTTGTCGCTAAGCTCTAGATTCACTTGCGAATCGCGGGGAAACGTTTCCGTGTTGAACTTGAGATATTTTTGATCCATTTGCTCGAAGCACGCTATTACCGGGTTGACGCTAACATCGGGAGCGCTTGTTAAAATCAGAACTGCATCTTTCACCGAGGTTCCTCCTTCCGCTTAGTTGCTTATTGTGTTTTTAAGGTGCTGTGTCTAAAGTTAAGGTAAGCGCTATTCTATATATAAGTCAAGATATGGAGCAAAAAAAGTCCACGCAAGAAATTCCCCAAAGAACGAAGCAGCACCTCTTTAAGGTTCTTCAAGCTGCCGATGCAAAACGAAAATATCGTTGGGCAATTGATGTCTATGAGCACTATCGTAAAGTCTATTCCTTCGACGACGCGCTTGACTACAGGTTGGCGTTACTCTATGACCACTTGGTAATATTCAAAATAGAAAAACTATTAGATAAAACAAAAAAGCAGAAATTTTTAAAAAAATACCTTAAGAAAGCAGAGAACATTTATCGTGCAATAGTAAAAAGAAATCCAGATTACCACCTCGCATTCCACGGCTTGAGCCGTGTGTACCAAGCTCGCGCGCAATATCGAAAGGCAATCATGTACGCAAAAAGAGCATATGCCCTTCTTAAAAAACTTCCAAAAAAGAGACGTGGTGTACTTGGTATAGGCAATGTGTTCTTATTGGCAGGCGACCACAAGAATGCCGAAAAATGGTTTAAAAAAGAATTGAACGATCTAGGTAAAAATCACCTGGGAGCGAATGCTAATGTAATGATGTTTTATCTTCAAACAAACAATCTTAAAAAAGGTTTGCCATACGCCCTCAAGACAGAAAAACTTCTTACAAGCGAACTTGCAAAGCCGATCTATCGAGGGGTCAATACAGGTTCAAGCAATAAAACGATCGGGTTGTTGAGAAAAAGGATTGATAAAATTAAGCAATTTAATTCTCACATGAAAAATAAACAGCCCACCGTTGGTGGGCTGTAGGAATACAGTTCCTTCAGTCGCTGCAGTCGTAGTCCAAGACGTCGTTGCCTCCTGTCGAGTTGATCTGGGTTGCAGTCGCCGAAGGCGATTCTTGGCCGACCCTTTGTATTCCCGGTTTTTCCAGGAAGTTTGCGATGAAGGGTTTCGGTCCGACGTGGTTGACTGAAAGCTCAATGAGAGCTTCTGGAGGAGCAGTTGTCATGGTTCGCATCACTTTTTTCACCTCCTTTCTTTTGAATTTTTAAATTACTAACTAATTTCATAATGACAAGGTTTTTATGTTTTGTCAACTTGCCATCTATTTCTGTAGCTTGATTCTGCTATAATAAAAGTATGATTCCTCGCGAAGATATTCAGAAAATTCTTGAAGCGCAAGTATAGAAAAACGCTTGACAAATTTGCTTTAATGAGTTATTTTATGGGAAGTATCTTGGTATAAATAAGGTCAAGAAAAGGAGAAACCGATGCGGTGTCAACATGGTTCTCCGGAGGAATGCCGCTTCAGAAATTGCGAAGGGTCGCTCGCGGCCCCCGGTTCATGGAAAGATTTCTTCAAAAGACTTATTGAATTCCTCAAGTCTTATTTTAAAAGAATTAACTCATAGCTGGACGACAAGTCCAGCTATTGTTTTTAAAATATAACATCCGCTTGCTATATATGTTCAAAACTTTCGAGCAAAAAAATGAGCTAAACGAATTTCTGTTTAGCTCATTTGAATTCTGACAGGTTGGTTTAGGTTGGCGTTTCCTCAAGAGAACCCCATTCTCCAAGATATGGACTGTAGAGGCACTCTGTGGGTTTCGCCACGAAGCTTCCCGACTTATCCATGTTTTTTGCTTTTGGCCTGCAATCGAAGCAGGCGTATCGGTACTCGCAATCCCTGCAAATTTCGATATGGTCCTTAGAGAGTTGTCTGATTCTTTGCGCACGTCCTTTCTTAAGGATGTTTTCCAGGCTTGTTTCCAGTACGTTGCCGTAGGACATATCTCGTTCCATAATACAGGGATATACATCGCCACTCGGTCCTACGCACACCTTCTTTGAAAAACAGTTGTGTCCATAGTGCCGTTGAGTAAAAATCTCTTTCGTGCACTTTGGAAAAACTGGTCTAGTGAGATACGTGGAGGAGATTAGCTTGGTAGGTACGAGATCATTGTTGCAACCCCGGCCACTGGGTCTTACCAGATCTACCCCTACGCGTGGAATCCCCAATTCCGTGAGAAAACATTTCGTCTCCTCAAGGTTGTCTTGATTGTGAATCATACCAACAATTCCGGCTCGCACCTCTAGCCCAGCGGCAAGCATCCTTTTGACGTTGCTTACCGTGTGAGCGTGACTATTTTTCCCGAGGGTGATTCGTTCATGAATTGCCGGATCGTCACCGTAGAAAGAAACTGCCACGTTGACTTTGTGCTCTTTCAATGCATCCAGCATTCTGTCGGTGAGGATAGTTGCGTTTGTAAAAACCTCTACAAACGCGAAAGATCGCTTCCTCGCATATTTGATCAATCGGATGAGATTTTCACCCAGTATCAGTGGTTCTCCACCGATAAATTGAAGTTTTTTACACCCGAGATCGGAGACCTGATCAATGACCGAAAGCCAATCTTGGATTGACATCCGATCTTTTCCGATCAGCGAGGGATTACTTCCCGCATAGCAGTGCACACACTTCAGATTACATCCGGCGGTGAGCTCAAGCCAAATGAAGCTCAGGAGTTTCTGGTCCTTATTGATGTCGACTTTCTGGATTTTTTCTCCTGCTTCGAGATATCTCCCTAACTTGGACTCAGCCAGTTTGTTCAAATACTCAATCGACTCACCCCTGTTCAGTTCAGGGTTTTCTGTGAATATGGCCTTGGGAGACAACCCTTGTTCACAGAGTTCCAGAAGTTTTCTGGCCTCCTGATCGATGGAGTATACGTTACCGTCCTCCAAATTATAGATCGCGGCACGTTTAGCTCCGGTAACCAAAAACACATTTTCAGCAAGTCCGAACTTTCTGCTTTCCATACACGCTCCTTAATTAAGTCAAAGGTCTTGCTGTATAATCCTTTATAAGTGCTGTATTGTCAAGAAAGTAGTCATGATATAAACTATTAATATGATTCGTCTTTCATTTATAGTTGATAAAAGTTTTATATTGCAACACATACTGAAAAGTTTTTCGGACTGGCGTAGTGTCAAAGTTTTAAAACATAAACTCTGGAAACGAAATCAAAAACTTTACTATATCCTTGCGCAAAATATTGAACCTTTGACGTTCGCTGATAACTTTTCAGAGGAACTTAAAAGGGCCGTTAAGGATTCTCTATCTGACCTTTCTTTTATTTATAAGAACCCTTTGTTTAGAAAAATACTAAAAGAAACTGAGAAGTATAGATTATTTGTCAATGAGCAGTGGGAAAAGAATTATAATTTATCGCTGATGCATATGCGGGATATTACAAAGTTGCCGCTTGATACCGTGCAGTTAAATCTTGAGGTATATATTTCTCACCCGAAGCTATCCAGGGGCAGATCGTATCCGGAACAGCGTGTCATCGCATGGGCTCATAGTGAGGATTGGAAGAACTATTCAACAGTATATCTTTGGCATGAAATTATGCATCACATTGCGTATAGCCGAAAAGGAAGCTCTCATCTTATGCATGCATTAATTGAATTAGCGTGCGATAACGAATTGCGGGTTAGACTTAATGGAAGAGGCGGATATTTCAGGGAGGGCGAATTCGATGTCGGTCATAACTATTTAGTGAAGTTAGAAAGAAAGATAACAGAAGAATGGAAAAAATATTTAAACGATCCCCGTACTAATGTTTATCAATTAGAGAGAAAATTACGTTCCAAATTCTCAGAGGAGTTTTTAGTGTCGCGACAATCAGCGCTTAACGAGTGGGCTGAATGGCACTAAAAAATACGGCATCCAAAGTGGATGCCGTAGCAGTTTTGCGAGTTTGATCTATGACGGCATGCACGCCGGTTGGCAGTCGGGTCCGCACTGAGGAATGCATTCCGTGCTTTCGGGCGCAACTTGTTCTCCGTCTGGAGCGTTGTCACTCGACTGAAGTTTCTGGTTTCCCTGAGTGACCTTTGTAAGTTCCAAGTTTCTCACCTCCTTTCTTTTGAATTTGTAAATTACTAACTAGTTCCATAATGGCAAGGTTTTTATGTTTTGTCAACTTTTTACCCGCCGAAGCCTTGGGCGAAGGAGTGGCGGAGGCGGGTGCCGTCGGGGAGTAACTCACAGCCGTGGAAATCCTCCTTAATTTCTGGTATAATGTAAGTACCATGGCAATTGATCAAAGGTTAAAGAAATACTTTTGGGATACGGATTTCAATGCCCTAGACAGAAAGAAGCACAAGCGTTATATCATTGAGCGTATTTTAGAGATGGGGGATGAGCCGGCGGCGGCGTGGATGAGGCAAACATTTTCCAAGGACGACATTATAAAGGTGCTCAATGCAACGAGAAATATATCGAAGCGGAGCATGCATTTTTGGCATCTCGTTCTCGACCGTTCTGTATGAAAATACACGCTGAAGCGCTTCCAAAAGATACAGAGCGTCTTCTGCCTTCGCTTGCAGAGATGCCCTCTGTCAAAAACTTTTATCTTGCGGGTGGCACCGCGCTCGCTTTGCAGATCGGGCATAGAATATCCGGCGATTTGGATTTCTTTTCGGAAGAAGCTTTTGACGAATCCTTGTTGATTCAAAAACTGTCTGGGTCCTATGAATTTCAGATAGAGAAGAAGTCAGAACAAACCGTACTTAGTATAATTAGCGGCGTCAAAGTATCTTTCCTCGGGTATCCCTATCCGCTCTTGGTTCCCGCTAATGAGGCACTCGGTGTACGCGTTGCGGATATTCGCGATATCGCCTGTATGAAAATTGACGCGGCGTCAAACCGCGGCACCAAGCGCGATTTTATTGATCTGTACTGTATTATCCGCGCCGCGTTTTCCCTTTCGGACATCCTGCAGTTTTTTGAAAAGAAATATTCTATACTGCACTACAACATGATGCACATCAAAAAGAGTTTGGTTTATTTTGAAGACGCCGAAGGCGACCCCATGCCGCAGATGCTTCAGCCGGTTTCATGGGAGGAGGTAAAATCATTCCTGGAACGCGAGGCGTTGCGTCTTTCATAGGCGGCGTCTTAATATGATCCCTCGCGAAGATATTCAAAAAATTAGCAACTAGCCGAGCAAATTCTTAATCTGCCTCAAATTATTTAAATAAATGCAATCATATTTCTTTTTAATCTTCGTTTTTTTTCGATAAATAATTGCCGCACCGCAGCCAACTTTTCGAGCCCCCATAATGTCCGTGGGATAACTATCGCCAACGCATAAGATTTGACTTGGTTTCAGCGAAAATTTATTTGCAATGAGCAAGTACAACTTGGGATTTGGCTTACTGATGCCAATGTCGCAAGAAATTGTAATGTAATCGAAATACCTATTTAGGCGGAAATAATTGATTATTCGTTTTGTAGATTTGTAACTATTAGTCGCTAGGGCAAGTTTTATTTTCCGCTTTTTCAAGAATGGTAATATTTTTATTGCATCGCTATACATTTTGTGTATTCGAGGATTGCCATAAAACTGATTGGAGATTTCGCGATTTATTGATCTTGCTACTTTTCTGTCCTGCAACCCCAGTTTTTTCAGCACTAAATAATGAAAATCAAACCACCAATTTTCAATATTTATCCTTTTGTAATGCCTCAACGAGGATCGAGTAATTTTCTTATTACCATACTCCTTCCACGTTTCGTTAAAAGACCTATTTATCATTCGTGGATGAAGATCGAATCCATACTTTTTGAGTACACTTTGATAAAAAATCCCACGAGAAGGGAAGGGTCGCACGATTGTGTAGTGAAGGTCGAAAATGACTGCTTTATAGCCTACCTGTGAATTTTCTCTAAATATTCTCCCCATGTCGTGAGAGATTTATAACCGTAAATTTATAAAATATCAAGTTGACGAATGTGGTAAAGTTAAGTATGTTGGGGGTAGCTACCGAATGATTATTTGGCTCTAAATTCGATTGAAAACAGAAAATGGGGGGTTTATGATATGGTCGTCAACGATGATTTTGTAGTGATCCTGATTAAGCTTGATGCGCTGGAACGAGGGATAGAGTCAGAGATCCTCGAAGGCCTTGAAGGAGAAGGATTGAGCGTCAGCGAAGTCGGCACGATTCAATTCGACCTCGAATTCGTAAAAAAATTTTATCAGTGGGCGGAGGTTAAGCATCTCAAAGAGATGGAGAAATATATGTGCGTGACGCCTTTGCCGGTTTTGATCGCGAAAGGCATCAATGCCATCGGCAAAGCGATGTTCGTCAAGGAACAGTTGCGTGCCAAATACTCCAACAACCCACTGAAGAATCTTTTCCACTGTTCAAGTTCGCGAGAAGACGCACGACGGGAGTATGATTTGGTAATGGGAAGATATACGCCCGGAGAAGCAAAACAAGGAAGAACGCCCAATCAGGTTGAGGCCATCGTTTTCAAGGTACTTGAGAGCGGTGAGGTGCTTTTCCTGATGCTCAAGCGGATTCCGAATCGAGGTGGTTTTTGGCAGCCAGTAACAGGAAATGTAGAAAGAGGGGAATCCTTCGAAGCCGCAGCACTGCGCGAGGTTCGAGAGGAACTCGGAATCGAACGGGTGCTTGAGCTTATCGATACGGGTTACTCGTATAAATTCACTGACAATAATCTCGATCAGTTCGAACGGGTGTTCGGCGTAAGGGTTCTGGATGGTACGCCAGTCAAGCTCTCTTCGGAACACACGGAATATCAATGGGTTTCGAAAGATGACGCGCTGAACACTTACTTGAAGTATCCTGGGAATAAAGAAGGGCTAAGGCGGTTGGATGCGAAGGTCGCCGAGGCCGGAAAGCGAGGGATGCAGTGAGCGTCTACAACGAACTTAGAGAATACTTCGAAAAAAATCTGTTAACCATTGACGGTCTCCGGGCATATCTTGGGATGTCATCCGTCGTTTCCGTGGTACTCGACCGAGAACAGGTGTATGACCTTATGGTTCTTATGCCGGATGTCACGTTTGAGGGTGATTTCAAGACCCAGTTCGGCGAGTGTTTTATCATCAACGACAAAGATCACTCGCCGCCGGTATTCACTCGTTTTAAGAACCACGCGTGGCTCAAAAAGAACCTTGCGCGGCGACTACCTATTGCGTTGTGGATATTCGAACGAGGGGTCGTAGTTCAGGATCCCGGGAATTCCCTTGGAGGAATCCTTCTTGAGTACCGATCCCTTTTCGAGCAACAGCTAAAGGGCATCGTCAGATATAAATATATAGTAGTTATCATATGGAGGTTGCTACCCACCGCACAGCTCGGTCTGCTATAATAAACATAGATGAAATCTAACTATGCCCCATGGGCAATTGATATCGTTGTGTTTCCTAAAGAAGGGGCGATAGAAGACCAACTTCGATTTTTACTCGGCTTTGCTATCCTTGCACCCTCAGGTCACAATAGCCAGCTGTGGAGTTTTAAAATCCAAGCACTGATTTCATTAGATGAAAAACTGATTCCGAATTATGGTTCAACTGTGTCGCGCAAGAAGCGGCTCCGATCTGCCAATGGATTTAGAAAAATATTTGGTCTGTAGCAAGTGGTATCTTATTTATTCTACCCGCAAATCGTAACCGAGAGTCGTTTCTCCATTTACGCGCACAAGACACTCATGAAAGATTCGATTGTGTTTTAAGTTCAGTTCGCGGTTCGAATTAAACGGCTTCTTTTTTTTTCCTTCGAGAGATTGATGTTCATAGAGAACGTAAGAGTCATTGCCTTCTCCGAAAACCATACAACGCTCTCTTACGAGGTCTTCTTCTGTAAGCGACAAAACGCCTTCTTCTTGGTGTTTTCCCATAATCTCACGGCACCAGTCTTCCCAGACTTGGCGCTTACCTTCTTTTATGCGCCATAATGTGTATTTTACTGTCATATAAATATGTAGGGGGAGGGTTAAAAAAGTAAACCCTCCCCTTTGTGCTTAGTTGGACCTGTTGTCCTCCACTCCACCGTTGCACATCCCGGAGGAATGGTGGAACATCTGACCGAAGTACGACTTGCAGTCGGTGGCGTACTGCGCCGTCTCGCACATGTGCGTGTGCCAGACACGGTCGATAACGAGCGAGGGGACCTCGAACTTCTCGGGCATCCCGGCCGCTCTGTGTCTCTGGAGGAACATTCGGTACTCCTGAACCGCCTCCGCGATCTGACTCTCCGTCATCGGTTTCCCGTCGTAGAGAAGGTGGTTCACGCGAAGAGCCGCTTCGACCGTATGAAGGTCAAACGTAGGAAGCAACTTTACCCTGTCGAGGTTCCACGCAAAGATCACGCTTGGCACCTCTGGTCTTGCTGTATCTGCCTGCATTACTACTCCTTTATGAAAACAGCTAGGATAATTCCTAGCTTGTTCTGACTTCATTATGCTTTTTTTGGTTTTTCTGTCAAGCCATTTAGTGATCTACAATTAAGCCTATTCTGCTATAATAATACAGTGATTCCTCGCGAAACTATTCAGAAAATACTTGAATCGGGCGTGCAAGCGCCCTCTGGAAGCAATTCCCAGCCGTGGAAATTTTAGGTGGGACAGTAGTTAACCAGACTTATAAAAATTCGGTGAGGAAACAACAAACCAAAGAAAAATACTGGATAAGGAGGTTGGTAAAATTGAAAACTCTTCTTGGCGATCAGAGCATTGCCGATATTCTCTTGGTTTGGAGTGAGTTTAGACCTGCGGCACTCGTCGAGATTTCATATTTACCACAGAGCACAATTTCTCGTTTGAAGTTTCATAGGACAGTACATGATCTGGAAGAAATTCTCCGAAAACTTACACCCTGGTATCAATTGAAATTAAATTATCCAAAAGGACCAGGGGAGCTGACCCAGTATAGTTGCATCGCGAAAGATCAAAGTACGCTTAGAAAACTTATCGCAGCGTCTGTGGAGAAAAATATTAAAAAACGCCGCCGACAATTAGGCGCACTCCTCGGTTATCCGAAGACCGCCATTGTCGCGTTTGCGAATGGTAAGACGTTCGACCTTCATAAACTGCCACCTGCGATATTTAAAAAGATAAAGGATATTAAATTTCTTAATTTTCGACTCTCGCGACACTGGCGAGAAGAACTGAAATATATAGAGAAGAGAGCGAAAGAAATAAAGAAAATCAGTCCCGAACTCCACCGACGGATTGCAAGTTAATCCCGCTGGATATTTCTTCAAAGGCCGCTTGACGGATGCTAAATTGAGTACTGTTGCAAAATAAAAAACCCATCGCGCGTACGCGATGGGCTGTGTGTAACTATCTCTCTACAGGCGGGTTGGCGAGAAGTTCGGCTATGGATTTTGAGATTGGCATGCCGGTGAGTCCCTCTATCCAAGCCCATTGTCCATTTGGGTTGATTTCAAGAAATACGTACCTCCCATCTGGATCTAAAATCATGTCAATAGCCCCGAAAGTGAGCCCCCATAGTTTCATCATACGAAGGAGCTTTTCTTCGATTTCTCTCGGTAGTTCGTGTGGTTCGTGTTTGACGTTTTCGAAGTCGTAGCGTCTCCAGTCGTGCTGAGTTTTTTCACTATCTTGCGAGTGGATGGCGCAAGAAAAGATTTTCTCCCCAACGATAGTTACCCGAAGTTCGATCCTCTTGGAGATATAGACTTGCGCCATAACCGGAGCAAGTTTAATGTCCTTCTCGTAACGAGCTATTTCCTTCTCGCTCACTTTGTTAGTATAGATGAGGAAGATACCGGCTTGTTCCTCCTTCTCTATTGTGGCGAAGAAATGGCTCGCGATGGTTTTAACCGCCACTATTCCCCCATGTTCCTTGGCGAAAGTTAGCAGTCTTTGGGAGTCGTTGGTGATAATAGTTTCCGGTGTATCAAGGCCGAGATGGGCAGCAGTCTTAAGTTGGAGGATCTTGTTGTGCTCGAGAAGGTGGTGTCCAGTAAGCGGTGGATTTACCCAAAAAGCGTCAAGCGCCGTATATAGAGACCACAGAGTGGCACGCACCTCCCTTTCGATGAATTTATTATACTCCTCCGGAAGATTTGGATTTGTTTCTGCTAAAGTCGGTCTCCTGTACCACACGCTTTTCGCCCGAGACACCGTCTGCGCCAGGCCATCTTCTTCAAGAACGATTGATGGTTTGTCGGCAGAGAGGCTGAGGGAGAGTTTGAGAGAAACCGGGAATCGATCAGTGTTAAATCGATAAAACGTTTCACCCATATTTTCGAGATGCCTAGTTACCATTTCCACTGTCGCATCCTTTTCATTACTGATGATCAGGATTTTCTTGCCCATTAATTCTCCTTTCAAGGTTTGCCTATTACTTGAATACTATACTCTGTCACCATTGTCAATATTGC